>Ga0315914_1003072_pt1 | contig 25485 bp, 9 predicted proteins | sample MpolenodulesMG_FD_203920 | JGI IMG/M metagenome (GOLD analysis project Ga0315914, IMG submission 203920) | Medicago polymorpha root nodule microbial communities from Los Angeles, California, United States - elongated nodules | ecosystem: Host-associated > Plants > Roots > Nodule | place: USA... | reverse complement strand
GAAAAAGTTTGGAAGAAAATTAGGTATGGGTAGTTAAGTAATTTTGGTAGTATCTTGTTTTTATATATTGTAAGTGATTTTAGACAACGGTTTTCGTCTCTTTATCTTTTTCTCACGTCATTTTAGGTCTTTTGGTATGTTTGCATATAAATTTTCAAGTGTCAAATAAAAAAGTTCATATGAAATACGAGTGAAGGACCATAAATTTGAACATTAAACGTTTGTATTGAAATAAAACCATATATATTTTTGACTAAAAACCATATATATGAATCTTTTTTTTTTTTGGACAAAAACCATATATATGAATCTTGAAAATCCATATACAAATTAATCAAAATGACGCGAAAAAAAGATAAATGATGAAATTGTTATCTTAAATTAAGTTAAAAGATCAAAAGAGTAATTTTGCCACAAATAAATAAAGAAAACGTTTTGTGTTCACCCATTGAGATTTGAGGGTGTATACACCTTGAAACAAAGAGAAAAAATAGTGACGTGATAAATGTGATAATTCAGTAATGTGATAGGAGGAGAGAAATCGTGAAAAATATGAAGTGTTAATACGTGTAAGAAAATAAATATGTCTATTATCATTGTTGAACAAATAAACAAGAGCGACCGGTAGTGACAATTATGGCAGTGGAGTGGCTGACGAGGCCAATGGATTTCATAGAAAAATAGTGATCAACTAGATTTTAATTTTCTTTGGAAGAATCCAATCAATGATCTAGTTTATTGTATTGTGAATGAATTGGATGGATTTATAATCGAATGGATGGCAGATAATTGAATTAATTGCAATCCCCAGCTGAAATTACACATGGTTATAGTTCTTCCTGTTTTGATTATGATAGAGAGAGAGAGAAGTAGTAACTTAAAATAGAGAGAACATATTCAAGATATTTTTATCAGAAACCAAAAGACATTCAAATTATATTTTGTTTTTGCTGTAGTATTCAATTTTTAAAATGCTCATTTTCTTTTTATATAACACAATAGTAATCAACATCCCCTGCAGAATCTTCCTTAAAAAAAAACCCTGCAGATTCACACGCTGTTTAATTTAGTAAAAAAAAATGCATCAATTATGCACGGTTCTTGTATAATATTATGATGAGAAGAAATTTGGGAAGACTGCAGAATCCAAACTTATGATAAATCTCATCAAATCAGGCAACTCAAATTCATTAGGTTCAACTTGTTTTAATTGTTATAATAATAGTTCTTTGAATTGATAACTAAAACCACTCATTTTTTAGGGGATATAAATTTGCAAGTTATAACTAAAAAAGTTATAAAATGCAATTTAAGGTGTATCTACTGATTTACACGCACTAAAATTTATACGCTGTTTCAGATCGGATCAAAGTTTAATCTGGGGCAGGACTCGGGTCCATCTGCTCAACGAACCATCTTATAGACACATCCTAACACCCTCTGAATTATGGTCTAGATAGTTAATTGGGACCGTTCAGTCCGAATTCAATGATGTGAATCCATCCAGATTCTTACCACGTGAAGGCCTAAGGCAAAAAAAAAAAAAAACCTATTTACTCCCTATACTGTGTTGGCTCAGGTATGTCTCATTTTACCACAAAGTTGTCTCACTCTCTTGATCTCTTATTGACTTGAGTGTTAGAGCACGTGCATGTACACCACCCCTTTTCGGTGGAGGACTCGTAAAATAACCCAACAGACTTACAACGCTACTCACCCTCTTCACAACCACAAACCGTTCTAAGACCATCTTACTCAAGTCTGAAATGATCATTGGTGACTTCATCAGAGAGCGGGCCTAAGACTCTCCCTTAGCCTCATATGGTGGTGGCCAAGTGTTTCGGTATACAAAGTCCCACATTGTTTGAGAATCGAAGCAAAAGTAGTTTATATACAACAACCACACTCTTCAACTAAATAAGATGTCTTTTATAAATGACAAAACTGTAAAAGGTTTACATTCAAAACACACGTTACTTTAAAATACGATGTAACATACTCAAGAGTGAAAAAAGATCACACTAAACAAGATGAGATTTTAAAAAATAAGTGGATGTAACTTTGGCTCTATTTTGAACCTATTATTTTAATACTCTTTCGCCCTCTACTTTCAACATCCTAACTCATATCAATAGGTTACAATTTTTTTTTATTTTTTATGAAAATAGGTTAAACCTTCAAAAAGAGTGTAACAACCGCTAAAAAAGTGATTGGCAATGATATGAAATGTCACAATTTGCCGCTTTTGTTTACCGATCACAATCATCATGTCATACACATCCTGCCGCAAATTACATCCCTCAAGTTGTTGCTCTATGACTCTATCATATATGCCTTTTTCTTAATAAAATAGCATCATGTGTTGAAATAATACTTTTAATTAATTCCTTTAATATCTCTGGAATCTTCATATATCTGCAGGCTTCCAGAATTATTATATACAATAATAAAATGTTCAAGTGGCATATAGATAATGCCACAAATTCACCTGTCCGTTGCTGTTGCTCTATACAAATATGGCACTAGAGTTTACTCAATAAGACACGACAGAAAACCTCCAACACACAAGAGTCATCTTTTGTACCCTACTTCTCTTTTCATTTGAATGACAGAATATTCTACAAGGATCATTTTCTTCATTTTCTCATTGTAATGTATACTCCAAACCATCTTTCAAATATCACATCTGTCTCTCAATTTGATCTTTTGCTGTCAGTTCCTTATTGTCCTGTAATGCCTCTTTATATATTAAAATTTTCTTTTTAGGTTACTAGATTCAGCTTTCAAACAAACAGGTATATGCCACAAACATAGATATGCTTGTGTAAAATTGTTGATTTTTATAAAAACAATCCAACGCAATGTTTTTACATGCAGCTTTCACAATACATAGATAAAAAACGGAGTTGAGTTTCTTTATGTTAACGATTTATAGAGAAGAAGAGAGTTTTATGAATACGTTAAACTAGTCCAGCGAAATTAGCAACGGAGAAAATCGAACCTTAAATATTCAGAGGAGTACACTACAAAATCTCAAGCAAATATCACCAGACCAATCCAAGTGAGTTTAGAAGAATAGAGAAGTTAAAGAAAAAAAGATGCCAGTGTTTCAACGAGATACGAAAATTATAAGAATGCAATGCAGTAGTAAGGTACAAATACTAAAGCCACAAAATACTAAGGTTATAGCTGATAGTAGATAAGCTATCTGATAGCTGATAGTAGGAAAACCTAATAAAATTGAATTTGTAGTGTTTGAACTTAATATAAGTTATAAACTACTATAAACTCAAAAAAGTTTCCATTGTCAAATAGAGAGTACTATCTTCAACATTACATCCATCTCCCCATAAATTCACGATACATTAACAGCTAGCATCAATAATTTGTCAATCTAAAGTCTTCCCTTCCCCTCCCCTCCAAACTCCCAAACATAGCCTTAGTGAAATACGTTTTCGTAAACAAGTCAGCAATATGCAAGGAGGAAGAATGATATATAGGAGTTGTGGAGAAAGTCATTTTTCTGAATGTGAATTAAAACTTCAATAAAAACAATTTTGTTCATTGAATTGTACACTTGATAGATTTGAGAGAATCATATTTTCCAATCGCCATTATTGTACGTTGATATCATATTTTTGTGTTTGCCTCACACTATAAACTTCCAGAGAGTTATACCAAAAGTGTTACAGTGAAGCAGGAATGCCAATAGAGTTATCCAACAAATTTGTGCTAAAGTATAAATTTTAAAAGGTACTGATGCATGGTCGGTCTTACACAAAGAACCAACAATCCTCATAAGTGTCTCATCCAACTATTAAGAGAATCCAAAATATGTTGTGTGGCTCTCACAACCATCAACCAAACCACATAGATACTTTGTAAATCTTTGCAAACAGTGCCTCAATGAGAGAATTGAAATCAACCAAATTTTTGATGTCATGTTAACATTATTATAAAGTCATAGAGAAAAAGAAGATAAAAAATAAAAGAGACTAATATTATAGTTAATAAATACAAAAGTTTCAACACTACAATCCTAAGGTTTACATGGAAAGTAGGAAGAAAAGGGAGTTAATGGTTTCTTGATTGGTTGATTAATCCAATTTGTTGCCTTAGTAGTGTAATTCAAGACCAATAGTTCTTGCTTATCAATGTATATGAGTTAAAGTACCCCTTTACTCAATTAATAATACATTTTTGTTGGTGTTGGTTTGAAACGTTATGAGTGTGTTCATCTTCAAAGTCTCAATATCGATTCTCTCCGAAATTTCTGCAGAAAAAACAAGCTAAATATAATATTTCCCCCCCAAGGAAACCTAAATGTAATATAGTATTATCTAATTAACATTATCAACATGCTTGTAGGAACAGTGGCCTCGAGCTTAAACTTCAGAACATGACCAAGGAATTTCCTCTATTTACTTTATATGGTTAAATGTACTTTTATCTTCTGCCATTTAAGTGTTTTTTTTTTTTTTTCCGATTTATCCTCCTGTAAAGAAAAAACGATTCTAATTTTATAATTTAAAGATTTTTTTGGTTTTAGACCCTTTTGACATTTGAATATACAAAACAAATGATGTGACAATTTGGTAAACCAAAATTTGTCCAAATGACGCAAATACTTTTAATTATGTAACATGATTCTACGTAGGTCTAAAACCCAAAAAAAAATTAATTACAAGGGTGGAATCCTTTTTTATGAGGGGGATAAACAAAAAATCGCTAAAATAGCAATGGGGACAAAAATACATTTAACCCTATGTTATGGTCAATTCTATGTGTACAAGTGATACAAGTCTTGCATCATGCACAAACTAGTTTCTATCATTGGATCAATAAATCTCATCATTAAATTAAATGAGATATGATGTAACTTATTGATACAATGATGAAAAAGACAATCATGTATCGTGCAAAACCATTTTGCTTGCGCATGTTAGACAAACCTCTGGTTTACATATAGGAACTCATACAAAAATGCAAAGTTTTTGTTATTGTTGATGCATAGACAAATGTTAAGGGTTATATTGAACTATTTTTTTAATATTCAATCAACACCTCAGTTAATGTTATTAAATTGGAAAATTGTTTTTGTAAGTGCACCAATCATCCACTCTCTATTCCCGGGTTAGAAATAGTGAGAGTGATGAGATAAATGTAAGTAAGTGATGTGATAGGAAGAGAGGGACAGAGAGAAAATGAGATGTTGAACGAGCATATAAAACAAAGTATAAGGATTGTTTTAAATTATAAACAATGATATTTATATATCCTTTATTTTCCTACATTCATTCAACACTTTATTTTCTTTCTATATCTCTTCCTTTAAATTCATCAACATATCATATCTAGGGCTGGTCTTATGATTTTTTGTGTCATGCACGAATCAATAAAGTTGTGTCATTTTAATTATTTGTATGTCTTTATTCTTGTATTTTTTGTTGCAAAAGATTCATTCATAATCAAAGTTCTTTAAAAATATATTTTCAATAGATACAATCAAAGCGAGTTAAAAGAAAATATATTGATATAATACTATCTACGAAGTGAAAATAATAATTTTGATTCCCATAAATAAAATTGTGCCCTAAGCCGCCGCCATCCCTGGCGGCCATGCTCCCATCCTTTATCACAATCACTCTCACGATTTCATTCTCTCTCAAAGTGTACACAAGGTGTATGAGTGTTTTTAGATATTTTGTTTCTCTTAAAAAGTTAAACTAACCAATCAAAATTGACATCAAGGAGAATCAAATGAGACCTTCAAAGACTCCAAAATTTCAAGCTAACAACATAAGTCAAATCTCAATGGATTGAATTTTTTTTTTGGATGAATGGATTGATTTTTCTTACATATTCCTTCAAAGACACATTTAACACGTGTCTTTATACAAATTAAATAACATATATGTCTTGATGTATAGAAAAAATTGTCATGAAGTAATACTTTTAATTAATTCCTTTAGTATATCTAAAATCTTCATATATTTGCAGGCTTCCAGAATCATTTTACACTATAATAAAATGCTTAAGTGCTGCGCCGGAGATGATATGCCACAAATTACCCTGTCCGTTGCTCTTGACCTATATAAATGTGGCACTAGAGTTCACTCAATAAGACACAACAGAAAACCTCCAACACATTTGAGTCATCTTTTGTACCTATTCTGGACTTGGTTAAGATCCAATCCACGAGTGATTCATGATCTAACTAAGACTGTGCCCATCAATTAGATAAGTCTTTGTGAACAAATCACGACCCTTAATCTCGATTATACCCCGATTGGTAATAAATTATATCGGGATATCTGTGAACAAATCGTTCCTTACATGTCATTTATAAAAGGCTTATAATCTTTAGTGAAAGGTACATTCTTAATTCGGTTAAACCTCTAACTCTTTTAAAACACTAAAACTCTTATTGACTTGAGCATTAGAGTTTTTATAAAAAATACAACCCCACACCGAGTAGCAATGCAGTCCTTCACCGCATCCAATCAACTGCGACCGCTGTCTTCACCTCCACTCCGAAACAAAAAAGTTACTTCTCTTTTCACTCGTATATTGGCAAAATATTATACAGGGATTTTCTTTATTTTCTCATGTAATATATACTACAAAGTTACCATCCTTTCATATATCACATTTGTCTCTCGATTTGATATTTTGCTGTCTATTCCTTATTGTCCTGTATTGCCTCTTTATATTCAACTTTCCTTTTTTGTAACTATATTCAGCTCTCACACCGATCTAAATATGTATACTACAATATTGGAGTAATTCGGTATGTTTTCTTAACGAAAAATGTTGTTGCACCGTCGGAGAGGACCTAAAATAGTCAACCATTGGCATCAATATTAACCACTTTAATGTAGTTTTATTTTTAGTTTAGTTATTAATAGAAAAACACTATAAATACATATAGTTGTCGATAAGCAACTGTCTACACTTGTTGTTGTTTTCCATATCGTTTATTCTTTAGACAAAAGGCCAAGGTATTATATATCATCAACTACTTTTTGCCCACTTACTAATCAATCAACAATTTCATTCATTGTGTATCATTTTTCAGATTAATTAACATGTCGGCGTGACGAAGTATATGGCACGAGAAATATATATATACTTAACTAACAAATAATTGATAAAATGAATTATTCTTGATAGACTTGTCATGTATATTGATCATTATGTGATTATTAGAAAAGGATCAACATTTTCATGAAACACATCCCTAAAAAATTGTTATATACATGTACTTCATACATACACGTATGTGTATGCATATACACAGAGATTCATAATTTTTAACATTAAATTGAATATATATACTGTAGTACTAGATATTTGCAAGTAACTGACCAACCAAGCTAGTTAGGATGCTTGTAGCACAAGCAAATTAACTAACTGATGTAGTTAGATAGTATTGATCCTAGTTAGGTGCTTGCTAGCCCATTTAGAATGTTATATAAGTATGCATTGAAGCTATGAATGAAAACAAATTGTTGCATAATCCAAATTTCATACTTTCCCTCTCTTTCTCACTTGAGGATTGCTCTTCTCCCTTTCAAAATTGCCTATTTCCCTTATCTCAGTGGGAGTTAACTCACGCTCGACATTTTCAGCGTGAGTTAAATCACGCTGACACTTTTAAGATTGGTTCAATCACTTTTCAAGTTGGCACTACTAAAATAGATAAAAATTAGTGAGGGAAATTTAGAAAGGGCAAACATGAAATCCCACTCTAATCCGTCACTAAATTTTACAATCAAGAAATTTTATTTTTTCCGTCACTAACTTCCCTACCTAATTTTGCTTTTTCTAGTAGTGTGGGTCAACCGATCTTAAAAGTGCTAGCATGAGTTAACTCACGCGAAAAATGCCGAGTGTGAGTTAACTCCCGCTGAGATAAGGAAATGAACAATTTTGAAAGGGATAGTGTAATTTTCTTCTCACTTAGAACGAATTCAGGTCCAATAGATTAAAATGTTATTAGAATTATATACTTTATTTGGAATGGAATATAAGCAAAAGTGTTTGTTAAAAAATTAATGTATGTCGTTAAAAATTTAGTTCACATGCATCAACTTTTTTACCACTTTTTTCCTTTCAATCCGAAGAAAGTATAATGTAGGTTTCTTTCGATTTATGCAGTGGCGTAGCCCTTCATATGGGAGGGGTAGCCTTGGCTACCCCAAAAAAAATATTATTCTTGAAGTGGTCGGTATGTATTTATATCTGGCTACCCCAAATAATAAACATTGAGCTACCCCAAATAAATTTAGTTGCAAAAATTAGCATAAATAATAAAGTAAAAAATTACTACAAGATTGATATATTTATTTGTATTGGTTTGACACTTTTGGTTCAATAACAACAATAGAGAAACTTTTTTCAACAATAAAAATTATCAAGACAATAGTCATAGACAAATTAAATGGACACTGAGTTTCTTTCAAATAACCTATTTATTTACATTTGAAAAGACATTATTAATCTATTATTAAATAGACAATTATTGATGAAATTGGGTTCTCGAAACGCATTTTGCTCAATGTTTCTAAATAGCGATTTTTACGTCAAGTTCCTAAGATTTGTTAATTTTAGTCCTTAATTTTTTGTTAGAGATTAAATTCAAGACTAAAACCACTTTTTTTTTTTGTATAATTTTAAAAAACAGAAATTGAATAATTATTTCAAGGACTAAACCTAAAAAATTATAATTTATAGGACTAAAAATCTATTTTATCCTTAAAGTTAATATGTTTGTTTTAAAAAAAAATCTTCTTTATAGTTGACGCCTGCATAAATTTTTTGCGAGCTTCGCCGCAGGGTTTATAACCAATGATTTGAAGTATTAGTTTAGCTTTGAAGATCCTATAAAATTATAATTTTTGAAGAAAATTTCTGTCTCTAAAATAATTTTATATGACTCGAAGAATTATTCTCCATAACCTTGCATTCTACATTAGCCTACATTATTCATACCAACAAATGCTACTATTAGTCTGAGGCAGATACCTTTCCCTTAAAAAGGTAATTATTACTATTATTTTTGACTAAAAAAATGTATTAATTATAGCCTTATATTTAATTCAATGATACATGATGACATGGCCTGAAAATATAATAAAAGAGGGAAAAATAAAAAACATGGCAGCTATCAGATAAGGGTGGAGTAGAGGTTGAATCAACTGCAGGGGTGGCACTTGGCAGGTTGTTGTACAGAATAATAAAAGTAGGATTTTTGGATTTCTCCTGTTGTGGATTAAATGCACAGAATTCTATCAATTTAAGTTAGTACTATCCTATTTAAATACTATGAAATGAATGATTAAATAAGTAGGAGAAAAAAAAAAGAAGTTCGTTGAACTTGAACATTCATACTCTATTTAATTGGAGTAGTCTTTTTCAACTGCAGTATTACATGTTATTCCATAAAATATCATATTAGATAATTGGAGACGAAAAAAGGCGTTTTTGTCCTAATCGTTTAGGTAGTAAAATATTAGTTATTTAACAAAAATTATTTTAAAACTATTTTGATAATAATTGCATTTAACTATAAAATATAATTGTGTCATCTTCTTCATGACCATCAAAATGCCGTCCACTTTATGGCCACCATGAGTAGATTCTACCTGCCACTGTCAACACCTGCTGATTATTATTCCTTAATTTTTTTAATTAATTACCTTTTGTGATTAATTAACAAATTTCTTTCGTGTGGGGAAGGTTAGAGGCGGAAGGGACCCAAGATTAATCAATCTTGGTTACAAATTAGGACACAGATACTTTATCAACATTATATAATTTATATGATAGACTCTCTCCCGTAACTTGTGTTGAATCTATTGCCCTATTTCATTTATTTATAGATAATATATTCTTTGTGGCAAAGTGTTGATGAGTAACTGTTCAAACAAATTAATCAAACTTTCTTTTTGATGCCAAAGACACATATTTCAATTTTTTTTGTGTTCTGCGTGCTGCGGTTAAGATGCATGTATGTATATATCATTTCACTTAATATAGGGTAACCAATTATTATATATGGACAACACTTGACATGAAACAACGTTTATATCTCCTGTATTACAAGATAAAGGGATCAGCGAGATTGATTAATGGATGACAGAATATAGCCATAAATAGGAATGACAGCAAAACTTGTATCCGTGAACGAGGAATTCTTCCATGGTCACAAGACCAAATCAAAAATGTTTGGACACACACATAAAAAGATGGTCCTTAAAATATTCAATTTTTTTTTTTTATCAATTTCCTTCTTATTATTAAAAAAATATTTCTTTATGTTTGTGACCAAACACTTTTTATTTGGTCATATGACCATATTAGAATTGGATGACAGAATATAGCCATAAATGGGAATGACAGCAAAACTTGTATCCACGAACACCTCTCCAAACTCACCTCAATTTGACAAGTTTTTTCTGTTTAAATGTGAGTTTGAGTGAGTTTTGTTGACTGAATTTGAATGTGAGTTGAGCTTTCCTGCTTTCAAAACACATAACATGTAATAGGATATAAGTACCCACCCCCAACTCATATCCATGTTCATTCTTGAATGTCAAAATTACTTTATTATTCATTTTATTTGATATGCTATGTTATTTGGTTTGATAATTGTCATGTTATAAAAGTTGGCATTGATATTTAAAGAAGCAACCAAATCCTCTAGCCAATGAAATGTTAAAATAAACATATTATTAGGTAATGTATTACGAAATTGCGCTCTGGACCGAAAAAAACTTATTTTTTTTATTAAAAATACATTCACCACAGGTATGCCCGAACCCGTCGAGGATGCGATTCAATTTTTTTTATCCCCGATTGTTATGTATAGGGTACGAGTAAGTGTATAAGAATTGGCGATGGAGATGGGGAAGGTAAAACTCGTCCCGACTCCCCCATTGACATGTCTAGGGGTGGCAAGAATACCCATGCCCACGGGTACCCCCGAGTAAATTCCATCACGGGCACGGAGTGGATAGCTAAACAGATATCCATAGGTATAATAAATGGATATTTGAATACCCATTATTATATGGATACAAACACGAATTTGATTGTACCCATACCCGATAATAAATTAATTAAATTACTAAAATATCGTCATGATTTTTCCCCTCTCCTTCCTCAATTATAGTTTTCATTTTGTTATTTTCTAGGTTTATGTTTCTTTTATATATTTCAATTGTGCAAAACGGTCTGTAGTTTTGTTATTGTCCTTCGTCTAATTGGCTCATGATGTTTCCCTCTCCTTCCTCTATTATTTGGATTTTTATTTAGAAATTTATATGTTTTTATTTCAGAAATTGGGAAGTCAAATGAAGTTATTGATGTTTGGAATGTATTATGTTTTTATTTCATTTTTATTTGTATGATCTATGAAATTTTGATTCGATTATGTATTGATGTTTAAAAGTTGAGTTTTTTGGTAATTAAAACAAAGTTATGCCTTGTACCAAAAAATATATAAATTCAAAAATCTACGGGTACCCATGAATATCCATGGATACCTCAATACCTGCGGGTACCCGTATAATGGGTACTCATGCATAAGGGTACGGGGCGGGCACGAATATCATATTTATCCAACGGGACGGAGACGGATATCATACTATCCGTACCTATGGGTACCCATTGACATCCCTATGTCTAACACAAATTTTAATTGATTTTTCTTTATATTTTGATTTTACTCATTACTGTTTATAACCGATTAAACTTTTATTACTATTTCTTTTTTTAGTAATAAATATTAGTATAGTTAATATTTTGGTGGTAGAAGAACTAAATTCCTATCACTTCTGAACTATATGTTCATTTTTCCCTAAAAAAAAAAAAAAAACTACATGTTCATTTTAGTATTTATAACTCTTTCAGCTAACCCTCAAGTGAATCTTGTATTCACTTAACTCAGTTTTAATTAGTGCTAACGCAAATAGTCTAGTCGATTATAGATTAAAGGTCCAATTTAGTTTGACGACACAAAATGTCCCAATTTAGTCATTCACTTTTGTAGAATGCATCAATTTGTCGTGTCATATTGGAATCTCTCAAATTTCATGCTGAATATCAAGTTGTACTCGAAATTACATATTTAGCGTCTATTTTATCAGGACAATTACATAAATAGGTCACTACTTTAATCAATATCTATGAAGCACGGACATCCTTTGATTTAGACGTGTTTCGGTATCGAACATATGTCCGTGTTTCATAATCAATGTTGAACGAAGACGGAACTATAACTCGATAAAGTTTTTGTAAAGTGAAAGAATACTAACTCAGCATTTTATGAAAGTGATGGAGCAAATTGACACACTGCGACTAAGTTGCACATTTACACGTATCATCTATCATAAAAGTTTGAAAAATGATATTTGTACAACTATTTTGTGATAATTTTTGTACAATTTTCTCTCTCATATTCACATGATGTTTTTATCTTCTCTCTTCCTTTTTCTCTCTCCATTGTTTTTTACCAATAAAAATAGAGAAAAATAAGGTTGTCATGAAATGGATGTATAGATATCATTGCTCTAAAAGTTTATATGAAAAAGTTACAAATTGATTGGGAGGTGCTTGAAATGAGGCCTCCTAATAATATTTGTCTCTAAAGGTACCACGTTGCATACAAATATGACTCTACTCCTGATCCACTACCTCACCTGAGACTGGCAATTCAAAATAATATAAAATTGCAAGTGCATAGAGGCACATGTATGCTCTGGACCCTGTTTTGTTGTAGCTCACTTTTCCCCTTAAAGCATGATTGATTGATTGTGTTTCTCCAATTTTTCACAAAATCACCTCAAACATAAAATACTATATATGTATATTGAATTTCAATCTATTACATTTTCCTCAAAAGAAAAATATCTTCTCTACATTCTTCAGTCTTAAAAATCAAGCGTATTACTACATGTTCTTATAAGTCTAATATATGATAACTAAATTAATGGTATACAATATTTCATCTATTTCTTATGGAAGAAAGCTTGTTACCCAAAGCCGGTTTAAGAACTAAGCAATCCAACTTGTAAGAAGTCTACGTCTTAATGTTTTGGTTCAAAAAATACTTGAATTAATTTTACTGTAGTTGTATAAATATATAAGGGTTAAATATATTTTTGGCCCCTATAGATATATCAACTTTCGTTTTAATCCTTTTAAAATTTTCCTTCAACTTTTAGTCCCTATAAAATTTCCAGTCATTACTTTTGGTCCCTATTTTGAAGTAAATTTTTGTATTTTTTAATGAAATTGTGCAAAAATGTGTTGAAATATTGTAAAAACAAAATTCCCAAAAAAATTAGAATTTTTTAACAAAACACAAATTAAATATGAATTTTTAACCGTAAAACATAAAAAAATTCATATTAAATTCTTGTTTTGTTAAAAATTCTAATTTTTTTTGAGAGAGATTCTTATAATATTATGAATTTTTCAGCAAAATTTCATTACAAAATATAAATTCTACATAAGAGTTTACTTTAAATGAGAGACCAATAGTGAAAATGGAAATATTTTTAGGGACTAAAAGTGAAAGAATTTTTTTAGAGGGGCTAAAACGAAAAATTAACATATTTATAGGGACCACAAACATAATTAACCCAATATATAATATGTACTCATAGTTTATACTTTATAGATGTTTGCAAAACTTAGTTTATGAAGAGATGGTCTCATATCCTACATCACCTACAATTCCAAATTTTGACATTAGCAGTTTTACTTGCAAGGACATCGTCCATTTTAAAGTTCAACATATTTTGACGATTGTCCTTTTTAGTAAAAGTTTTCAAGATATGAAAGTTAAGTTTGACATGATCACACAGAAGACAGTTTTAGGGTGTTCGAAAGCAACACATGCTTAGGATTTTCTTCTAACTATCCTGATTGATAGGTTATGTCAGCATATGTCACCAGTGTAGTACCGTACCCTTAGATATCGTCTTATGATTCCACTATTTCCTATTCATGAGACGTGCCCTGTTTGTCGTAAGGCGTGCCTGAATACTTTTGGGGAGCATGTAGTTCATTGTAAGGAGCTTCCCGACTTTAAGTACAAATATGACGTTGTTAGTGAAGACGGAGGCCCCTATGAACTTTCCGACTGACCCACTAGATAGAAGATCAACATGCTTTTATACCATTTTCTTTTGGCACCTTTAGCTTCCTAACACCAGAGGTTGTTGACCTTCTACATAGAGTTCAAAGGTCATGCACAAAGATGTCATGACTCCTAGGTCCATGAATGTTGGGTTTACGAGATTCAAAAAGGTCTAGTAGTACAGTTTGTTGCATGTTTGCTTTCTATTCATGTGTAATTAATCCTTGATATATATATAAGATGAATTGAATCTATTTATTTTGAAATGCCTCACAAAGTTACTTATTTTAAAAGGGAGGGAATATATTTTAAGGTATGAACTTGCCGTCCATGAAATTTTGAAAAACATAATGATCCAAGCCTGACAAGTTTCCACTTAATTAGTAAAAAAAAAGTATAAACAAAGAACACAAACACAAACTTGACCCTTCCACGGCCAGCAGCTCCTTGGAAACACCTGCACTATATGTTACTTATGTTCTCTGTATCTATCATATTAGATATTATGATACGATATATGATATTCCTGTAGAGATTATTAATTAATAAACTATTTTCAATTTTTTAAAGATGATATCATTTTCAGCTACAGAAGAACATGTCTCACCATTCAAGTATTCAACAAAAACCGCCTGAGGAAAAATATAAATTACACAACCATGTCGTGTATGGATTAGCTAGAGAGATTCTCTGTTTCTACTTGCTAAAACAGTACCCTACATTATCATGCGCATTTTAACAGAGTTACATTGTTCTTGTTTGAGAGTAACAATATTGTCGATGTCGTATATATGCTCGGGCTCATGCACTCTTGTGGTTAGAAAATGAATATATGCAATTTGGCCAAAGCTGGTCGACGACTTTTGATGAATTTTTTCATCACGTTTTTTTCATGTACAGTAGACGTATTCAAGACCATTCTAGATCGGAATATAGTGGAACCAACCAAATACTAGATCACATATACGCGGCACTTGACACGTTTGTCTTCCTAGCACCTAATACCGGAAGTGTTGACATTCTATTAACACTTTTGGCTTTGTAGTTCTAAAGGTTGTTGACATTTTAAACTGAGTTGAAAGGGTTATGCATAATGTTATGTCCCTTAGTCCATGAATGTTTTGTTTAAAAGAATTGATTTTACCATCCAAAAAATATTAGTGGCATAGATTGCTACATGATTGTGTTCCATACGTCTATAATTCATAACGAATATCATTATACAATTCATTAAAAAATGCATAAAAAATGAATATATATATATATATATATATATATATATATATATATATCAATATATTCCTTAATAATGCTTATTTTATTTCATCTTTGAAAAAAGAGAAAATTTCAAGTTGAGTTTTAATAGAAATTTTCCATAAAATATTCGGTGTGACTATGCTGATGAATTTTTTTTTTTTAATCTTGACCAATAAATATTTGCGGAGTTTATCATTCCAACTATATTTGTTCTATTTACGAGATATAAATATAAGACAAAACTTAATGCTCGATGGTAACACAATAGGATTGGTTGAGTTTAAGTGTGAGTGTTTTAGTTTCACATCGATTATAAATGAATAAAATGTTTGATATATAAGATAGAAGACTCATATACCTTAATGTTTTAAGGTTTTTGATGAAGATTAATGTCATTCTCTTGTGATCCTCAAACATTAATTTATTGTTGCTCCCGATATTCCTCCCCAACAAGTTGTGCAAGAGATCTTGTTCAACTTTGGTGGGGGTAAATCAAGTATAAGAGGTGGAAACTCACACATGATAGAAAGATTATTGGATTTTCGAAGGTGTTACATGTATATAATATCTGCTCTCTCTAAAACTTCTAAAGCATTGATGTGTTATTGCCCTCGGTGCTCCCGAACTAATCAATAGTCATGTCAAGCCATGTAATTTTATCAAAGCAATAGGAATAGGGTGTAGTTTTTAAAAGATGACATTGAGTGTTCAAAGATTCTAATATAGTCACATTCCAATAATGGTAATGTCGGTACAAGTTAGTCGTTGTATCTAAAAATATCGGAAAAACTTTCTATAATAGAAAAAAAGACCTCGCGGAGCTGTAAAGTACACAAGTTTACAGTGAATTGAGTCAAACAGTCAAACATTAAATTTCAAACAGTCAACTTATACCACACGCGTAACTAACACTGAGATTCATCAATTTTTGAGGTGCAAATAGCATCTTTTTCATTTAGAAAGAAAGACCACACGGTGACACGGCTCTTAAAATAGGTGGTAGTTGGTACACCAATTAAGAGCAGACAGCCATGACCAGTTGGTTCCCAAGTCTCTCAAATTTTCTGACCCAAACCTAATATTGTAGCCACCTCCTACCTTAAAAACTTACTCCTTAAACAATTAAAATCAATTGTAACATAAATTCTTTTCAGATAGTTACCATGTTACATTATAAAATTGCATTTGTATTTAAATTAGACTTGACCAATTGAGATTCCTTTCTTCAAATCAATTCATGCACACACAAATGTTTCACTACCTTCAATTTTTTCAAATTTCTATTTCCTTTTCACCCATCTTCCGCTGTCTTGTCTAAAAAGTCCACGCCTTCTAAAATTAAACATAAGAATATACTAGCATATATATATTTATAGTTGTTATTTAATCACCATACCCCATCTTGGTCGTTCACATAATAAATTAATTGATTTCATTAAAAAATATAAAAACTTCATTCATTACCCTCTTTCCTTCTCCTTATATATAGATTATACACCATGCCACTTTCCTCCAACCAATAATCTAAACTCTCTCTAGAACTATAAAAAATTTCAACATCTTCATCATTCTTATACCTATCTATTAGAATACCTATAGCAATGGTAGTACCTTCTCCAACTTCCATGATAAGAACTAAGAAAACAAAGGCTGTGGGAATTCCGACGATTGACCTTTCCATGGAAAGGTCAGAGTTGTCGGAATTAGTTGTGAAAGCTTGCGAAGAATATGGTTTTTTTAAGGTGGTGAATCATGGTGTACCAAAGGAGGTTATTTCAAGGTTGGAAAATGAAGGAACAGAGTTTTTCTCAAAAAACTCTTCAGAGAAACTTCAAGCTGGTACTTCTACTCCTTTTGGTTATGGCTGCAAAAATATTGGTCCCAATGGTGATAAAGGTGACCTTGAATATCTTCTCCTTCACACCAATCCTAATTCAATCTCTGAGAGATCCAAAACCATAGCACAAGATCACCCTATCAAGTTCAGGTATTAATTCAGTCAGTCATTAATTGTTTAATTAGATAAAATATTTGTCTATTAATTTAACATGACCAATTAATTTGATATTGCTTTATAACATAATGATAAAAAGTGGGGGGAAAGTATAATATATTGTAATAATAAAATAACGCAGATTGAGGGGACTTTAGGATTATAATATATGAACTAATATATAAGGTAGGGAACAAGGTGTTATCAGTTAGTGTTTCTTAAGTGTCAAGCAGGCTGGTGGGGGATAGCCAGAGTACAGACTCTGACGAGTTTGACAAAACATTGATATTCTATATTTGGGTGGTTGATATATCATTTTTTATTTCCATATTGCGGTAACATTTCAAAAGGTTGGAATGAAAAAGGTTGATAACAAAAAGAACTGTGAAGGAAGGACATAAGTATTTAATATTATCAATGCTTTATGCTTTGTATCCTAGATAGGGACATTTTTCCTTTATATTCCAAATCATACCAGAAATGAAATTTATTTTAATTAATAGTCTAACAAGTGCATTTTGCCTCACCTTCTTGATGTAATATGTAGTTGTTTTCTCGTGGTTGATTTGGCTACGTGACTATGACTTCTACACCTTTCAATTAGTTGGAGACCATTCTGATGTTAACAGAATGGATTCATTTGGGCTTCTATTCATCTTGATGAGCCCTGTCTCTGACTTTGTCTGTACAAAACTGCATAACCATTATCCCGACTTGTACCAGAATCCCATTGGTTTGTGTTGGAACATCACAAGAGTACTAAGTAAGAGGTTACGGATTCGATCCTGTTACTAACATTTTTTTCCTCTAAATTTTAGAGGGTCGCGTGGACATGTGTCACATTTATGTGTGGAGGTTAAAGTGGTGTATACCACGAATGGTGGTCTATGTATCAACTTGGATACCGAATATAGACACCTCTTCTAAAAAGATTCAAATATTGATCCGTCCTGTTATGTAACTTACTTTTCTTTGTTAATTGAGGATTAAGATAAAAATAATAATAAATTCAATTCAATCAAGAGGAGGTAACGGGAAGTGGCACTCAGTCTTAAACTTAATTGAATATGGAACCCACCAACCATCAGCCCCCAAAATTATCTTATGAGATTAGGGTGTAATATGTATGATGCAATTGCTTGAGAAACTTATCTTCATAATGAAAAATTATCATGCATAATCAAACGTTACTTTTGGCTTCATCCAGAAGTAGCACTTACTAGTCGCATAGAATACGAAGATAGGCGGTCCACCATATACATTTAAATATAAATCTATTATTAGATCAAATGAGATATGATGATATTTAATGATTTGATGGTGTCAAAAAAAAAACATTCACATGATACAATACTATCTTATGAGTGAGCTGAAAAAACATATATAGCAAAGTAATCCACAGCGAACTAGGTTATTTTTGGCATAATATCTTGCATATGGATATTTCTTGTGACAACATCTTGATTTTGCTTATTATTATTATTTATTTATTTTTATAAAGATCTTCCTTCACTTTGACCCAAAAGAAATTAAACCAACCGATACCTCATTGCGTGTCTCACTCGTGTTCCAATCAATTCAATAGTGTACTACTAGTATTCATTAGCACAATCAAATCAAGAATATAGGAAAAAACCTTTATTTTCTTCATTTCAATAATTAAAAAGTGAAATGAGTTTAAATGATTTGACCCGCCACGTGTCTTTGCCGGCTAATATTTGGCAACGTTGATAATAGAAAAGACGCATTGTTTTCACAAGATACAAAAATAGTAGTGTTAGTTAATAGTTGTGACTATGTGTAACGTTTTTGGCCTTCCAATTTTCTTGCAGTTGCATCGTCACTGATTATATAGAAGCAGTTAAAGAATTAACATGTGAGATTCTTGAGCTAGCAGCAGAAGGATTGTGGGTCCCTGATAAGTCCTCACTAAGCAAAGTTATCAAAGACGTTCATAGTGACTCAGTCCTTAGGATCAATCACTACCCTCCAGTGAAGAAATTAAGCAACGATAATTTGGACCCATCAAAATTCCAAAATAACAATAATAATAATAATAATAATAATAATAATAATAATAATAATACTATTGGCTTTGGAGAGCATTCTGATCCTCAGATCCTAACCATCTTACGGTCCAACAACGTAGGTGGCCTTCAGATTTCAACTCAACATGGATTGTGGATCCCTGTCCCTCCTGACCCCAATGAATTCTACGTCATGGTTGGAGATGCCCTTCAGGTTACTTGCTTTCTAATCAACTCCGTTCGTAATTGCATTGTACTACTGCGATATTTTGTTACACTTTAAAGTTTCGACAAAATCAGTGTCGCAATCATTTTGCATAATATAATTGTAACATTTTAATATAGTACTTATGTTGTTATGTGTGTTTTTCTTTTGTGTAGGTTTTGACAAATGGGAGGTTTGTGAGTGTGAGACATAGAGTATTGACAAACACAACAAAGCCCAGAATGTCAATGATGTACTTTGCAGCACCACCGTTGAATTGGTGGATCAGTCCATTATCAAAGATGGTGACAGCCCATAACCCATCTCTGTATAAGCCCTTTACATGGGCCCAATATAAACAAGCAGCGTATGCTCTTCGATTGGGAGATTCACGTCTTGATCAATTCAAGCTCCAAAAACAAGAAGACAATAGTCATCATCTTCATGACACTTGAATCACTTTCATTGTTTATAGTCCTTTCTTTTGTTTCAATTATTTTCCTTTGTTTTATAAATAGTGTTGATATTTATTTTTTGGTTTTGAAAAGTTATCCGTAGCAATTTAGTGATGTACTATAGTCTAGTCTACCTAGTTGGTATTGTAAAATATATGTAGGTAACCTTCTAAGTCCTTTACAAGGGAATTTTGACATGAATGATGTTCAATGTATTCAGAAATCAGAAGCAACATCATTTTTTTTTCTACTTTTTATTTTTGCGTTTCTACTTTCAAGCATAATTATTAGCCCAAATTGAAAAAGATTGTTAAAGACATATTTGTTTAAGAAACTAAATGGTATAAAGCCAAGTTTGACTTAACCATTATCTTTGTTGGCTCAACAAGATGTGTTAATATACGGTACTTGCAATGGGCTTCCTACCATCCAAACAACATCAAAATAATATCATCCTTTATTCATTTGATTTCACACTCTAATAAAAACATAAAATTAGTAACGTGCATGTTTCATATATTGTTGATGAATAACAATGAAGTCCTACTTATATGCATGCAGGTATTTGTTTTAGTGGTAAATTAAAGCAATGAAAATAATTATTTTTAAATTATAGTAAGCATTATTTGAAAATCCAAAGGTATCTGTCTTCGATTAAGGGCTAATAAGCCAAGTGTTCCCATCAATGTAATGAGTCCCAATAAAGGGTTGAGCAGCCGTGTCATTTAGCAACCGTGCCCATGGGACTCTTCCGGCGGTGTTGGATCCAGGTCCACTACACTTATATTCTCCATAATATGCATTCCTGCATTTGTAAACAAACAAACAAACCTAATAAGCTTTATTTGCACTTACATGATAGGATAGCTTCTTTTTCTACCTTAATGATTCTTAAACATCGGACTTGTGACGGAAAAACACACCATTTTTTGTATTTACCCTTCCGAACGTGTTCTGGTCCGGATTGGTAACTTGAAAAGGGTGTGATTTTTAAGAAAACATTAGGGAAGAAGTAGCTATCTAATAATAAGACAGAATCTAAGTGTAAATTTTTTGTTGTATTAATTATAGTACTAACAAGTAGCGCTTTGTGTTATTCCAGTCTTCCCATCCTTCTGGCAGAACAATCTTGTCCATGTAGGTGTAGGAGAAAACAACTTGTGAATAATTTCCCCATGGTCTTCCGAGATAAGCTGATCCACTACCCGTTACCATGCTATTTATAAAGGAAAATCCAGTATCGTGTGTCGAATTTTTACCATTTTGCGCTGTTATGGAGGTTGCGTTCTTGGATATGGATTTTATAGTACAACCCTGCATAACAATGACAATTGAATTAGAAACTAGGCCATGGTTGATTAGGCAACAAGCTATTATGGTGGCACAGACATGAAAATTGTCTTTTTTATTCATACAGTACTATCAAAATCTCATAACTCAAAAAAAAAAAAAAAATTTTTTATCAAGATGATGTAATTTGCCTCAAACATGAAGGCACAAAAATGAATGGAAAGATTACCTCGTACAGGGACTTCCCATGACCGCAAATGAAATCAACTGAGCCTTGAATAGTGCAGTTTTTGAAGTAATGTAGGCCTTTGTGGTCGTATAGAGTGTCTTGAACACCAGAGAATTTGCAATTGTAAAATGCAGCTTTATTTCCTGTGATTCGAATCGCAACAGCTTGTTCTACTTTCGATCCAACGGGAAATGAAGCAGTGTTCTGTTTTAACGAAGCAGTGTTCAAATGACATCAATTTTATCTTATGCTATTCTTTTTGTTTACCTCCGTTTTACTTTCCCTCCAATATGGAGAGTATAAGATATAAAGATTGGTTGATTCAATTTAACAATTATCTCTACAAAATTCCATTTTAGCCTCTTAACTAAGAAAATAACTTATATTTTGAGTACCTCAAAATTGACGTTGATGGCCATAAAATAGCTAGCATTCACGGCAACAGTGGCACTATTGAATGTTTCCAACTCAGCCCCATCGCCTCCTGTGACAGACCGTGTATCATTTCCCGTTATAGTTGGTGGATCCCTTACGTCCCCTAGAAATGTTATGAAAGGTAGTGTTTTTGGGATTACAATTTTCTCCCTGAAATCAATTAATCATCACAAGTTATAAGAGATACAATGCAATAATATATACACATTGAGTGAGACTGAGCGAGCATTATTCGTACCTATAATAACCCGGTGCAATCGAGATAATCACTCTCCTTGTGTTATTCAATTGAATGCTATTAAGAGCATCTATAATACTCTTAAATTGAGCAGAACCATCTTGACTAACTGTTAATCTAATTTTATTACTCTCAGCTTTCTTCAGCTTAGGATCAAGACCTTGCCCATTGCCACTAACATTCCGATATCTCTTTTCCAAAATTGTCTTTCTCTGGTAATTCTTGACGTTCCATGATATCCATTTGTCAAAATCAGACTCCATTTCTGATCTGCAGCTGAACCATAACAATGTTAGAACCAACAAAATAAAGTGGAAACACCTTCTTGGAACCATAATGCTAATATTAGTATATAATATTACTATACGTTTTGTTTCAAGACAGTGTAGTAGAATATAAGGTCATACACACATTAAATGTTAATGCTCATTGCTATTTACCAAACTAACCCTCATTTATAAGTAAACATACAAACTAGTATACTGTTCTGACGTATGACAGTGTTGAAGGGTATGCTCATTTTATTTTTTCTACTCTTTGAACAAAATTAGTAGATAGAATTAAATATAAAGTGGGCACTAAATTTTTTGTGGAACTATATCAGGAACTGGAGTAGTTGTATTATGGGACCCCAATTCCAAACTATGATCAAATAAGGTGTAATCAATTAATGTACATATCAGATTGAAGATAATCCATTGACATTGGGGATGGATTGTGGCACAGAAGGAAGAAATTTGGTTAAGTTCATAGCTGTAATCCATTTTCAAAATGCTCAAATTTGGTATAGTGGTCGCTGTGATGATATATATTTAGGATATAGTACATTCTGTATATCTAAATTCTAAACCAAGAAATATAGGTTGTGGGGTAGGACAATTTTATTTCTATTTTTCAAAATCTGGGTTTTAAATTTTTTAATTTATTATTGCATCAGGCTTATCAAACACGTTGGTCACACAATTGGATTCTCATATTTTAATAAATAAAAATGAATATATTGTCAGTATCCCACTTATTATCTATCTATATCCTAAAGTTTGAAAAGAATAAAATGTAGATGCATGAAATGGAATGATTTAAGTTCCTACAACTCCTATTTTATTTTGTTTTTAAACTGTGAGATTAGCAATAGCTAATTTACTTTCTTGTGAAGGTACCTATCTTGAATCCTAATTTAGTTCACTATCTCGTTGTCAGCCACAATGATGAATACTAGTAGGTGTGAAATACTAATATGAAAATAATGGTCAGATTAGCTTAGGTTGGACCATCATCCACACACATGCTATTAAAACTGTTAAAAATGAATTTTAACCTTAAAAAGCAATTTTTTCTAAAGAAAATTCCCAAAACAAACGCCAAAAACAAGGGAAAAAAACACGGAACTTAAGTTTACTTCGATTAGTTTACGAAATTACCCTTACAATTTTACAAAAATGGCAAGCATTGCTTAGCTTTGCCACAACAAATCAAGTTTTTTAATCATGTTCTTCAAGTTTTTTTTTTCTTCTTTATTTTGAAGCCTAGATATCGTGTTTGGGTTTATGTATATACACTATTTTCAAGTGTTGTTATTATGTGACTAACAATTGAATGAAAGAAATTATTTCATTGATAAAATTAGAGTGTATGTTACATCTTATATGTTCACAACAAGATTATTGCTATGAAAGTTATCTACTGCTAACTAACTAGATAACTTGTTACGCAAGTTACCCTGATGAATGACACTTACTAACAGTTGTTTCTTCATGGTGCAATAAATGTATATAGAAGGGAGTGCGTTGTGTGTTACATTTTGTCATTTCTCCATTTTTGCTTTTGTGGATTCAAGTTTTTAGGAGTAAATGGAAATGAAGTTTCAAGTTTGTTTTTATCAACAGATACAATTTTTATAACCTAAATTAAATGGTAGTTTTGTAGTTTAAAAACCGCTTCTACATACTTGTATAAACAAAAACAAATCAGCTTCTAATGTTCTTTAAAATCTTTAATAAATAATTTGAAAATATTTTTTTGTCATGTAATCTAATTATTAAATTCACACACCTAGAGTGTCGAGAAGAGGTATAAATTCTGAGTTCGAACTCAAACTACAACATATATGGGTTGTATCTGAAGCAGAGGGAAGATGACGGCCGTCCTAGACCTCAAAAAATAAGTCAAAAGTGTGTTCCAAAATTTTAAAAAATAAAATAAAATTGGGTTTCATTAAGCCCAACAAAAAAAACACTTAAAATCTAAAAGATGTTGAATGTTGACGCAAATGATCTTTTTTCTGAATTGAAAGATCGTCCATCGCATTATATTTGTACGAATTAAATATTATTTGATTTTTGGGTTAAATAAGTTTTTCGTCCCTATAAATATAACGAATTTTGATTTTAGTCCCTATAAAATTAAATTGAATGTTTTCATCCTCACAAAAAATTTTATTTTGTTTTTCGTCCTTAAAAGATATAATTTTGACGTGTTTTTGACATTTTTTGAACATAATATGAATATATAAATGTCGAATATAATAAACGGACATAACATGGATACAATTTGAACATAAAAGAGTTATAATTTTGTCATTTATATGAACATAAAATGGCCATTAAGGACGAAAAACAAAATAAAAAAATTTGTGAGGATGAAAACATTCAGTTTAATTTTTTAGGAACTAAAATCAAAATTCGCTATGTTTATAAGGACGAAAAACTTATTTAACCCTTGATTTTTTTTTATTGTTTTTTCTCTCCTTTTGATCTTATTATTGGTTATAAATGGTTTATTCTTGTGAAACAACTTGTTGATTTTTGGATATATTCAAATAATATATATATATATAGCAATTGGTGCTAAGCATTATTACTGTGTGAACACCTTCCATTTCCTCTGCCACCCGACCTTGGTTTAGGCCCCCACGAAGGTGAAATGACGCCAACAAAGGTGAGAAAAGGGAATTATTTTCCCACCCTGTGGTTTTTCTCACGCGTCTTATTTTTTTTCAAAATTATCCCTGGTTCGAATTTCGTTTTCCGGATTGAATTGTTATAATTTACCAGATTTATCCGGATTTCAAAATCCAGAATGACCTTTTTTCCAGAACTTTTTCATTTTTAAGCTTTGAAATTCGTTCTATAAATGCAAATAAACATATAAAACAGAAATAAAAAGACAAAAAGATAAAAACAACTCATTTCATTGATATTTTAATAA
>Ga0315914_1003071_pt1 | contig 25493 bp, 10 predicted proteins | sample MpolenodulesMG_FD_203920 | JGI IMG/M metagenome (GOLD analysis project Ga0315914, IMG submission 203920) | Medicago polymorpha root nodule microbial communities from Los Angeles, California, United States - elongated nodules | ecosystem: Host-associated > Plants > Roots > Nodule | place: USA... | reverse complement strand
ACCATATTCTTGACAGGTGGCGGTGGCTTCTAGACCCTATTCATGGCTACTCCGTTAAGGGTACTTACTCTTACCTCACGGCGCCGAGTTTCACTCCAGAGCGTGGGTTGTCTGTCGATTTGTGGAAGAAGCAAGTTCCGCTTAAGGTATCTGTTTTTGCTTGGCGTCTTCTCCGCAACCAAATCCCAACTAAAGACAACCTTTTCCGTAGGCGCGTCATTCCTCTTGACGACACTTCTTGTAGTGGTGGGTGCGGTTCTTCTGAGACCATGGATCATTTACTTATTCATTGTGATTATTTTGGTATGGTGTGGCACCGTATCTATCAGTGGCTAGGCATCTCTTTTACTGCTCCAGCGTCCGCTAGTGATCACCTTTATCATTTTGGTCACTTGGCGGGGTTACCGCGATTGTCTCACTCTTTTATGACGGTAATTTGGATGGCTACTGTCTGGGTTATTTGGAAGGAAAGAAACAACAGGATTTTTAACCAGAAGATTGACACTTTGGATCATTCAGTAGACAAAGTTAAAGTTATGTCTTTTTCTTGGCTACAGGCGAATATGCCTACTTTCGCCTACAGTTACAATGACTGGTGGCGTCACCCTTTACCTTGTATGGGTGTTGTTTTGTAGCTTGTTTTGATTTATTTCTCCTCAGAAGTGATTTTTTTGGCACTAGACTTGTATCTGTGACTTTTGGGGGTAGTTCTCTTTTGCACACCTTGTGCGAGATGAATCACCTTTTGTGTTATAATATATTCCATTTTAGCTTGTTCAAAAAAAAAAATTCATGGGTCACAAAATTTATTAGTACTAAAAATGTACTAATTAATTAATTAATTTTTTAAGGAACCAATAAATTAATTAATATTTCAAACAAAATATAAACAACACTTAACACGATTTATTTATTTATTTCAGTTAAAGAATATTAATAAAGTTTAGACCTCTCGGATCAGTCGGTTTTTAGGTCATATGTCGAGTTTTAAAATAAATATAGAAATAGAGAGATTACTTGTTTATTAAAATGTTTTGCATGATTAAAAGAGTACTTAAATGAGATGGTTCATGAATGTCACTTCATGGGTTCAAATCTAACTCTGAAATGCATTCACGTTAAAACTTTTCAGAGAGAAATTTACCACCCATTATTATCCTATTCGACTTTTGAAACTAGTCTTGCACGGAAAAGGACGCCTATTGAAAAAAAAGGTTTTACACAGAAATATTCATAACAATTTGCAATTAACATAGGATTAATGTCTTTACCCCCTGTAATTTGGGCGAGTTCCAGTTTATCCCCTGTAAAAAAAAGTTTAGACTCCAACCCTATGATATGAAGATTCTCCACAAAACACTCCTATAATATGAATATTCTCCACAAAACACCTCTGACTCCATCCAGACGCTGACGTGGCACGCCACTATGTAATTATTTTAATTTTTTAAAAACCTGACATGTGTGTAATGGTTTAAAAAATTAATTTAAAAAAGATAAAAAAAAAACTGAAAATTAATTTTCAAAAATTTAAAAATAAGAAAAAAAACGAAAAAAATTGGATTATTTTCAAAAAATAAAAAAAATCAGAAAAAAATTAATATTTTTTTACCAAAACATTCAAAAATGAGCTCATATTATTTTTTTCTAATATTTTTAAAATTTTAATTTAATTTGGGTTTTTTTTAAATATTTTCAAAATAGTTAGTTTAGGAATAAATATTTGAATGTTTCCAAATTTAGGAATAAATTTTCAAAAAATAAATATTTCCAAATTTTCGAAATAAAAATTTTGAAATATATATTTTTCAAAAAATATATATTTCAAAATTTTGGAAAATATTTTTCGTAATAAAAAAAATCCTGAATTTTTACAAATTTTTTATTTTTTTAAAAATAAAAAATAGGCACAAATGCCATGTGTACCTTTAAAAAAATGAAAAACAAAATTAATTATACAGTCAACACGCCACATAATCAGATATGCACAGTCAGCATACCACGTCAGCAATTCTGCACAGTCACATGGGTCAGGGGCTAAAATCGAAGAATCTTATTTTACAGGGTTGGAATCTATAACTTTTTTTTTTACAGGAGGTAAACCGAAACTCGCCCAAATTACAGAGGGTAAAGACATATTAACCCATTAACATATTAAGCAGTAATGATGGACAACCTTTACTCCAGCAAGAAATCCCTCAAAATTATAATTTGGTAAAATGTAGACATGCATCATCCAAATTATTTACAGTCTAGAAATCAAAGAGGAGCAACTATATCATACTATACTATGTTTTCTTATAATCTTTCATGATTCAATTCCACTTAAATTTTTTTAAGCTATTCCAAATGCTAGCAATGATGGACAAAAAAATCATGGATGCAACCTTCCATTCAAGTAGTGAGACAAACTTTCTCTTAGTGCCACTCCCTTCTCATCAACACCTTCACAAACAAGTTGATGGTAACCTGAGTCATGATTATTACGATAGAAACATAGCAACTCATCCTTCTCTTCATCTTGCATGTCAATAACAATGTTGTGAAGTATGCAACAAACAAGAATAATCCTCGGCAGCCGATGTTTGTCTGGCCGCCACATTTTTCCACGAATGATTCTCCACATCTCCTTAAGCCTTGTCAATGCTCTTTGTGCCACCATCCTAGTTTCTAAATGCAGCTTATTAAACTTAGCGTTTGGTTCTGATTCTAAGATTTCCTTCTCTTCATAAGGGACAACAAGGTAAGGTAATAGAGGATAACCTGAATCACCAATTATATACTCCCTTATTTCTGATCCTTCAGATAATTTTAATTTCTTTCCATTTAGTCTTTCTCCTTTATCACAAAGTTTATTGAAATTTGAGCTCTCGAATATCGACCAATCCTCCATTTTACCTGGCCAACCAGTTACTATGTCGCGGAACTTCATGTCAGGATCAACTATTGCTTGCAAAACCATGCTGTGATTGTTTTTATGATCAAGCCACACATCACTCGATTGTTCGGTTGCAGGTAACAACATTGTGATGTGAGTAACATCAACAGCGCCACAGCAATTCGGGAAGCCTTGTATTTTCTCAAATTTTGACTTGATTGAATTCATTTCCTCTTGTGTTGAAGGCCATTGCAGGTGATGAAGCCCTCTCTCTTCCATGGATTCAACGAATCGCCATGTTACTTGCGAAACGGTTGAGTGGCTTAGACCAAATGAATCACCAATTGCGACAAACGAGTCTCCGGATCCTAATCTTCTCAGTGCCACCGCCACTTGATCAACTAAAGACATTGGCTTTCCATTTGAAAACGAGAAATGAGAGGATTTTTTTGCGATATCATCCTTGACAAGTGAACATATGTACTCAAACGTCTTTCGGGAGATCTTTTGTGGTGCTTTCTGAAGACCTGCAAATCAACACAAGTTCTTAATGTTATTAATACAAACTTAAGAACTAAATAGTTTAAGACAGTAACATGCCTGAGTTGCAGCAATGCATTACATACAATGATATTGTAATCATTTAGACTTTATGATTAGAGTGGCTGTGAGAAAAAATTGTCTGATCCTAGACTTTTATAACTGTGTTATATCCAAGTCATGTTCCTAGAAGTAACATGATCCTAGACTTTTAAGAATGTGTTATATCCAATTCTCCTAATATGATCTTTAACTTAAAACAAAAACAAGACAAACTGACATCAGTAAATGATCAGGCAACTGAAAATCACCAAAGTTTGCGAGATATGTGAGTTTGATTTAAACAATAGCATAAAAGGCATCAGCTTGTATTTTTGTTTTTTATCCCAAAAAATTTCAAAAAAAGTGAATGGCTAGTCCTAAAAGGTTATTTAACAAGTTCTATATTCTCTATTTTGAAATGTAAGTTGTTAAACCTCTTGGCACGTTCAGTTCAAAAAGAAAAACAAATTACTTGTAAAACTGGCAAGCTTTGAAAATTGAATATTGTTTTTGACTAACTCAAGCAGCAGAAATTGAACTATATATCAAGTAATTCTACTAAAAAAAGTTTCTAGTAAACATGATCAATGATCTATATCACAAGGAAAAACCATTTTAAAACTATTCAGATAATGAATAGATGTAGTTTATCTAAGAGCAGCAACGAAAAGCACATAAATATAGCCCTGTATCAAGCTGGTATAGATAAACAGAAGTATGAACGCACTGAGAAGAAAAAAATCACTGGTAGAAGCATACAAAATGAGACAAGAATTGAAAGCCCCGGTTCATTGTCATTAACTTAAATATAATGCATTTAGGACTAATGCACTATGCAAACTAGTCAATAACAACTATATACCAAGTCCTACATCTTGAAACAAGCCAATCAAATCATGAACAACAAAGTAGTAAAAATGATGATTCTTTATCAAACTCAGTTTTGAACAATCTATTGAGGGCAGGTAAAATAAAAAAGAACTTTGCCTCTCCACTAAAAATATTCTGTGTATAAACATTAGGATCATATACTATGTCGAGTTTATTTTAATCTTATCTATAACTTTTAATTGGTTGTGTCTATAAAAACTGTGCTCATGCAAGAATTGTTCAAGGAGCATATTTCATGAGTTGCTTGTTGACTGCATATTTTTCCTTCTTGGACTTAATAACAGAAATTTTTTAGAATCATATATTTTCAAGAAGTCCAATGAATATAAATTCTCATGATCCTCAAACAAAGGCAAGAACCAACTAAATTTCGTAAAGATAAAACAAATGCAAATAATATAACAAGTAATACAATAAAGCTAAAATATGTTCTGTTGTGCTTCCTGCTATATGCCTATATGCATACTAATTGCAATCATCTAACTGTTATACTTGAACGGAACATAAGGTGTAGGCTAAAATGCTCTGAGCCAAAATATTGAAGGGTATTATATCAATTCAATTAATCTAGATTAACTAGCTCATAAAATATGTAAAAAAAAAAAATGCTATCAGATAACAAAATTTAGTTTCCTTCTCTATAAGTTAGAACTCTAATGATTGGAAAGCAGAAGTGCAATAAAGTAATGCTACTAAACATCAACAGAAATATAAAATCGAAATTATACTCTAGAAATATAAAATCGATACTAGACCTCATATATAGTACAAAACAGACAGATCACAATAAAGAACAAAACATTGATCTCCATTGAAATTGAAGGTACACTATCAACAATGTACTATGTGGTCCCCAATGTATAACTCAAGTGGTTTATTCAGGACACCCGAAGGAGTTTGAGAATGAGGTTCTGAGTTCAAACCCCGACTACAAACCACTAAATTTTGGCTATAAAAAAATGTACTATGTGATACAGAAACTTGTTCAAGATTAATAATAATGCAATTATATATTTGATTAAATATTCCATGATTGGTAAGATAACAGGACCAGAATGACAATCAAATTGAAAGTCAAATAAATTAGGGGTCCTTATCTTATATATAAAAATACATTTGTGTGATACAGTGTATATAGAATTTCAATCACAAAAGGAACAAAACCAAGAATTTGTAAAATAGAGATGAAATTGAAAACCAACACATTCATCATAGCAAACAATGATACATGAACAAAACCAAGAAATATACCGTTCATCTTCTTTGACAATTCATCCCACCAATCTACAAGACCCTCTTTCTCAGATGACCCAGAAGCAGAACCAGAACCGTTATTATTGTCATGTGTCTTCTCTGTCTTTCTTCTCTTCTTGGTTCCTCTCACAGGACCCATCACAACAAGTTAATTGAACCAACAATTTTGAAGGGGGGAGAAAATCTGCAAGAAAGAATTCAAAGGGTCAATGACAAAAGAAAATCAAAACAAGATTCATCACTATCATAAATTCATAATATATACACATATACATATATAGAGAGAGTAATAACACAACAGTTATAAGTCAACAACACAAACCTTAGAGAATGATGGACCGTTATATATATGTTTGATGTTATAACAATAAGAACAATGGTAGCATGCAAATAATGAGACAGCTATAGTGAAAAAAAGGAAGAAAGAACAAGGTTAAGGTTATAAGGTAAGTGATGAAAAATTCAAGAAACAAGAACAATAACAACAATAAGACATGTTAGGTTGGTTAAAGACAATGTGTTAACAAGTGAAGTGGTGATGGACATAAATATCATACGGGTGAGAAGAGAAAGAGTATCAAACCATGTCAATAGAGAGAGATGCGTACCTTAGAGACTTCTCTTGTGCTTCATTCACTTCGAGCTTTCCCACAGAATTTTATTGATGAGTAGAATAGTGGTTTGGTTATCATAAGTAAATACTTTTAGATACATATATCGACCTCATTCAATTTAATTATGTACTCATATAACAATAACAATATATGTATGTGTACAAGGTGTAAAAATATCGAAATTGTTAGGTCAGATGTCGTGATTCGTGAACGAGTGTTCGGACCCGTCGTCTTTGTTAGTTTTAATGGTTATTTGTCATTGTGTCTATCTAAAAAAAGATGTTTGTAAATTTATATAAATACATATATTGACCTTATATAAATACTATATTAATTGTAATCCTTTTTTCTTTTTAATTTGGAGGCCTAAACACGTTTATTTAAAGTATTATATTTTTTACGTTTAAAGTGGGGGTTTGGACCACCTTACCCTTGGAACGGCCCTGGTCCGAGGCAGCGTCGGGATTAACAATGAACCAATGGTCCAAGACCACCAAGAGATCAAACACTAGATTTACATCCCAAATTTTAAAACATGAGATAAATGATCTACTTCTTCTTTTTTCTTTTGAAAGGAATGAGTTACTTCTATTGTATATCCAACATTGATACAATTCATATTCGATGTAAGACTAATCACTTAAGCTCAAACTCAAACTCAATTGAGGCCAACGCCAGATTTTTTACAAAAGATAAAACAAAGTGATATATTCAATTTTTCTTTTCACAAAAAAAAAAAGGATGATTTTTTTATGAGAGGGGGAATATGTAAATTTAGTCTAGGATGAATGGGATGTTATTGATGAAGATCAAACATATATATTTCAACTATGACTCTTTTTTTTTTTAAAGAACTATGACTTATATTTTTTTTAGTCAGGTAGAATAATGGTAAGAAATTCACACTTTAAAATAAACAAGTGAAGAATTTGGAGATCGAACATCAACTTTTACATATATAATAAGATGTTCCTACTAAATAAGGTATACTCAGATAAACATCTGAAACTTATGTTCTAACAATAACAAGAACTTGAAATGTGGGTCATATGATCATTATTCAACAATGTATGTTGATTGAAGACATCAAATATTCTCCTATACTCTTCTCCACATCTCTCTCCTTATTATATTTGTCTTAATCTTCTCTTAATTATGTATTTATTTTTTTTAACAAAAGGAGAGGGTAAAGTATGGATAAAAATCATATCATTTTACATCAATCAGGAGGGATCCAATTACACCAATGTAATGTTACATCGTTTAATATCATTTACTTGATTTATATGTTTTAAATTTGATCGTTGGATTGTAAGTTTATATTATATAGATCATCCATGCAAATCTTTACACAAATCTAAAATCATTTGAAGTGTTATTGAGATCCATCAAGATTAAGAGTTTATGTGTTTTTATTGAACATCGTTAATCTTGTTGGATCTCAAAATCATATCAAATGATGTTAGATTTGTGTAAAAAAAATTACATGGATGATCTATACAATATACACTTACAATCCAACAGTCAAATTTAAAAAATTTAAGTTGAATAAAATGATATTGAGCATTGTAACGTTAATTTAATATTACATCGGTGCAATTTAATCTGTATAAATATATGTTTTTAAGTATTTTTCTCATAAAAAAATGTTAGAGGGCGTATTTTTCTTTTAAATATTTTATATAATTTTATGAAAGTAAGTATTAGAGGGAGTGTTGAAATAAGAGTGTTGTTAGCACCACTCTTTAAATACGTGAGATTGTCTACATACGATTATGATCTGGCCAAATATGGATTTTGAATTTGGCTATTACTTTTTCCACCATATTACCTTCCCACACGCCCTATTTTTTTATTTTTTTTTACAAAAATGTCCATGTGGTTTGTGTTCGGATCATATAATCATAAATATGCTTATATATAAGCAACAATCAAAATCTCTCTCATTTCAACAGTTGCAAATTTCACTTTTAAAAACAACAAAAAAATAAAGTAAAAAAAATGATAAAACATGTCAAATAAAAATAAATATTTATAAAAGTACCACAAAAAAAATTCTAAAAATCAAATAAAACTAGTGCAATTTTTTCGGGTTTTTATGACAATATGATAAATGAAAAAAAATGAAATATGGGTCTAAACGATGAAATTTTGGATTTTGACGGGCGGAATCCACGAGAAGTCTTTTCTTTGGTAATCTTGATCCTTGATTTTTTTTTCTTCTGATTTTTTGAGAAAGTTTCGGAGCAATCTGATCAAGTAACCCGAAAACCAAATTTCCTACTGAAAACAATTAACAATTACTTAAAACATAACGATGTGAGTTAAGAAGATTAATATAACCCTTAAAATGGTTATTCATGTTAAAAACATGTTCATAATATAAAATCCAAATTGGTGAAAAACTCATTTTCCCACCCCAAAATAAAAGGAAAACTCAATTCAGATTATACAATTAGAAAATATCAAAGACATTTTTGTAAACAAAAAATAGAACGCGCGAAAAATGAGTAGGCTAAAAAAAGTAATAACCTTTGAATTCTCTCTACCGTTCAAAATTGAGGTGCACATTAGTTTAGTTAAAATAGACAAATATTTTGAAGAGGTAAACTAAAGCCTAAAATGCATTGGTTAAGGAATTCATTAATAGAAAACTTTGTTTTGAAAATATAAATTTTTATTTTTGTCTCATCAATAATTTTACACTATTTTTTATACAAATTTACTTATTATAGTATTTTTAACCAATAACACTCATTAACATCTTTTATGTAAATTTGTACAAGTGTTTTTGAGTCTAAAAGTTGTCTCTTCTTTTGGACTAAGGCACCACTTCCTTATTCTAATTTTTCTTTAATAAAAATGAAACAAGTGTCTCTTTTACTCTTAATAGTCCGCATCGTGTTGTTATGCATGACAATAAGCAAATTTCTCATATTAATTAAGTATTATTAATAAATTATAATCGTTGAATCAATAAGAATATTTAAATGTTATTATAATTTATTTTTATTTTTTTTGCAAATGTACTTTGAATATATATATATAGTTGCAAAAGTTATTATAAGTGTTTAACCATGGATACCAATATAGTTGAAATGTTGGTAAGTCGGTGTCTTTGAACTTTCAAATTTTTGCACAAAAAATGTGTTTATTTCAATGTCAACAAATTTTCATTAGTTTTTTTTATTCATAGCCTTTCATTAAATAAAAAAAAAATTTGATACAACAATTTTTTGCCAATTACTTAAAGTTTTTTACATCCTTTTTTATAAGGCAAGAGTAAACTGATATAAAAAATAATAGTGTTCAACTAAATTGATATCCTACTCTAATACATTGTCTATTACTTAAAAGTTTTTAACATTCGGTTTGTCATATTCCAACTTAATATGCTACAAGATATGTTTTAAAAAGTTAAATGAATATCAAATTGGAGAGACATTTGAGTCATGTTTCAACTAAATCAATCGAACTAAAATGAAATCATGGTCAATATTCGAACACAGTTGCAAAATTATATTGTGTCACATTAGTTATAATCATTTCCCATTCCCATTTTTTTAAAAGCTATATAAAACAGTAACAAAAAAACTTTTTGTACCGAAACACTAATTAATATTTCCCTATTAATCCGTAAGTTTGAACATATTTTCTTTAAGTTGAAAATTCCAAATATTAATGAAAATATCATATTTTCTTTAAGTTGAACATATTTTTTTGTACCCAAACAACTTCATCTCTCAAAAAAAAATAATATAACAACTTCATTTTTAGTCTTGACAAAAGTTTGCTACAAACTTTCGTCCTTGGAATTTTATTTACTAAATTTAGTCATCACTATTAAATATTATGAGGTTATGACATATGTCTAACAAGAGTTCCATGATAGGCTCCACATAGCTTTTTTTTTACTAATGTGACTGTTGTTTATACCTTAAAATATCATTAACTTGATAAATTAACTAAATAATTCTTAATTTGGAACTAAGGATAAATTGTTAAAGATGTAATTGTTAAATTAAATGATATTAAATTAATAATATTTAAAGTCTCAACAATGTTACGTCACCAAAAAAAAAAAAATGCAAATGACACTTGTCTTTTTTGTGGTGTGATAGTCATGGACTCATATCACCATGTAGCATTTGTCTTGGTAAACTGGACTAGCTATAGTTGGATAATAAACCAATATAAACATTATATGTCATTTATATCTCCTATTTCTTTACTTCATCTCTTACCTTCTAGTAGTTTATTTCAAGTTTTTATCATTACTTTTGTTTAGAAAATTCAAACCCAAACTGAATATGTTCAAACCTTTTAAATAGCAAAAATTTTAGTAACACAATTCAACTCTGCTATTGTGTTTTTCTCATCTTCACATCTAAAAACAACATATAATCCGTATGCCTTCTATTAGTTACATACGGTCGAGGATCTAATCTTGGGGACCAAGTTTTTTATTGGGGGCTAACTTTACTTGTTGCCTAAGTTAAACAAAAGGGTTAATATGTCTTTACCCATGTAATTTGGGCAAGTTCTGTTTACCCCCTGTAAAAAAAAAGTTTAGATTTCAACCCTATAATATGAAGATTCTCCACAAAACACCCCTGACCCCATCCAGACGCTGACGTGGCACCCCACTGTGTAATTATTTTAATTATTTTTTTAAAACCTAATACATGTGTAATGGACACTGACGTGGCACGCCATTGTGTAATTATTTTAATTTTTTTAAAACCTGACATGTGTGTAATGGTTTAAAAAATTAATTTTAAAAAGATAAAAAATAAAAAACACTGAAAATTAATTTTCAAAAATTTAAAAATAAGAAAAAAAATCAATTTTTTCAAAAAAACGAAAAAAATTGGATTATTTTCAAAAAAAATAAAAAAATTCAGAAAAAAATTAATATTTTTTTACCAAAACATTCAAAAATTAGCTTATGTTATTTTTTTCGAATATTTTTAAAATTTTAATTTAATTTGAATTTTTTTAAATTTTTTCAAAATAGTTAGTTTAGGAATAAATATTTGAATGTTTCCAAATTTAGGAATAAATTTTCAAAATAAAAATTTTGAAATATATATTTCAAAATTTTTGAAAATAATTTAAAAAAAATTTGAAATATATATTTTTTGAAAAATTTATATTTCAAAATTTTGGAAAATATTTTTTGTAATATAAAAAAATCCTGAATTTTTTTAAATTTTTACAAATTTTTTATTTATTTTTACAAATGTCATGTGTACCTTTAAAAAAATGAAAAACAAAATTAATTATACAGTCAGCACGCCACATAATCAGATATGCACAGTCAGCATGCCACTCAGCTCACCACGTCAGCAATTCTGCACAGTCACATGGATCAGGGGCTAAAATCGAAGAATCTTATTTTACAGGTTGGAATCTAAACTTTTTTTTTACAGCGGCGTAAACCGGAACTCGCCCAAATTACAGTAATAAAGACATATTAACCCTTAAAAAAATCATGGATGCAACCTTCCATTCAAATAGTGAGACAAACTTTCTCTTAGTGCCACTCCCATCTCATCAACACCTTCACAAATAAGTTGATGGTACCCTGAGTCATGATTATTATGATACAAATAGAGCAATTCATCCTTCACTTCATCTTGCATATCAATGACAATGTTGTGAAGTAAGCAACAAACAAGAATAATCCTTGGCAACCGATGTTTGTCCGGCCGCCACATATTTCCACGAATGATTCTCCACATCTCCTTAAGCCTTGTCAATGCTCTTTGTGCCACCATCCTTGTTGCCAAATGCAGCTTGTTAAAATGAGTTTTTGCCTCTGACTCTAAGAGTTCTTTTTCTTTATAAGGAACAACAAGATAAGGCAATAGAGGATAACCTGAATCACCGATTATATATTCCCTTATTTCTGATCCTTCAGATAATTTTAATTTCTTTCCATTTAGTCTTTCTCCTTTATCACAAAGTTTGTTGAAATTTGAACTCTCGAATATTGACCAGTCCTCCAATTTACCAGGCCAACCGGTGACTATGTCACGGAACTTCATGTTAGGATCAACTATTGCTTGCAAAACCATGCTGTGGTTGTTTCTATGATCAAGCCACACATCACTTGAATGATCAGTTCCAGGTAAACACATTGTGATGTGAGTAGCATCAACAGCGCCACAGCAATTCGGGAAGCCTTGTATTTTCTCAAATTTTGACTTGATTGCATTCATTTCCTCTTGTGTTGAAGGCCATTGAAGGTGATGAAGCCCTCTGTCCTCCATGGATTCCACAAATCGCCATGTTACTTGTGAAACAGTTGAGTAGGTTAGCCCAAATGCATCGCCAACTGTGACAAGCGAGTCGCCAGATCCTAATCTTCTCAGTGCCACGGCTACTTGATCAAATAAAGACATTGGCTTTCCGTTTGTAAATGTCAAATGCGCGGATTTTGTTGTCATATCGTCCTTGACAAGTGAACATATGTACTCAAACGTCTTTCTCAATATCATTGGTGGTGACTTCTGAAGACCTGCCAATCATCACAAGTTCTAAGGTTTGAGGAAACTATTTATACACGAATCTGAAGAAAATACAGCAAGAGAAAAACAAGCGTACAACTAAATCATCATCATAGTTTAAGACAATAACATGCCTGAGTTGCAGCAATGCATAACAATGATACTAAAATCATTTAGATTATTAGATTAGAGAGTGACTGTGAGAAAACCTCATCTGACGGCCTTCTAAAATTGTATTATATCCAATTCATGTTCCTAGAAATAACACATCCTTGAAAAATGTACCAAACTGACATCACTAATGATCACACAACAGAAAAACACCAAAGTTTACTAAATATGTGAGTTCTTAAATAATAGTATAATATAACCAACCTGCATAAAATGGTATTACCTGGTGTTTTTGTTTGACTTTTATCCCAAAAAATTTCTAAAAATGTGAATGGCTAGTCCTAAAAGGTTATTAAACAAGTTTCATGTTTTCTATAACCAACCTACACAATAGTACAATTTCTTTTCTATAACCTATGAGCATGTATAGCAGCTGATGCTGTTTTGAAATGTAAGTTAAACCTTTTGGCTTATTCAGTTAAAAAAAAAGCAAATTACTTGCAAACTGGTAAATTTCTCAAAGTTCTTTCAAAGGAATTTTGCAATTATTCATGCAGCCTATCAAAATTATTAAAATATGAGCTATCAATCATCTAAAGTTACACTTACAGCCTATTAGGTTAAATCATAAGCTTTGAGATGATTTGTCATCAAACTCAGTTTTGAACAATCTATTAAGTATGAATTCTATTTCCACCACAGGACATGATGTGATAATTAACTTATAGTTCCTCATTTTGATTCGTCCAACAAAGCCGGGAACCGAAATCTGTTCTGTCATGCTTCCTTCTACAAGCATACTAATTGATACCATCAGGCTGATATACCTAAATTAACCACTTGAGCAGAACAGAATATGTAGGCTAAAATGATTTGAGCCAAAAACTGAACTAGTATATCAATTCAATTAATTTAGATTAACTAGTTCATAAAATATGTAAAAACAAATGCGATCGGATAAATATAGATTAACTGAACTATATATATGTGCTTTCTTTTCTTTATTTTAAAACATGAAATTGGAATTATTTAGTATGAAAACATTTGGATACTCTAGTCTAGAAATATAGAAGCGTTATTGCTCCTCATATAAACCAGAAATCACAAACAGATAACAACCAAGAAAAAAGCTTCAATCTCCAAAGAAATTCAGCATACACCATCAACAATGTACGATGTAGTCCCCAAGGCGTAACTTAAGTGGTTAATTCAGGATACTTGCGGGAGTTTCAGAACGAGGTTTAGGGTTCAAATTCTAGCTACTAACATTTTCCGATAAGAAAAACAATGTACTACTAATACACAAACATGTTCAAGTTTTTTTATCGACACTTATGTTCAAGGTTAATCATAATGCAATTTGATTAAATATTCCATGATTGACAAAGATTACACATCAGAATGACAGTCAACTAAAAAGTCAAATAAGGGATCTTTATCTTATATATCAAAGTACATTTGTGTGATATAGTGTTTTACAAAATTTCAATGACAAAAGGAACAAAACAAAGAATATGTAAAATTGAAAACCAACACATTCATCATAGCAAACCATGATTCATCAGCAAAAAATCAAATATTAGACATGAAAAGTTTAGCAATTATATAAATTGAATACAGTGATGATGAAATTCTTAAAAGAATAGAAAATACCATTTATCCTTTTAGAAAATTCATCCCACCAGTCAACAACACCCTCTTTCTCAGATGACCCAGAAGCAGAATCATTATTATTGTCATAACTCTTCTCTGTCTTTCTTCTCTTCTTGATTCCTCTCACAGGACCCATCACAACAAGTTAATTAAATCAGAAATTTTAAAGGGGCAACAAAATCTGCAAGAAAGAATTCAAACGGTCAAAGAGAAAAAGAAAATCAAAACAAGATTCATCACTATCATAAATTCATAATATATACACATATACATATATATATATAGAGAGAGAGAGTAATAACACAACAGTTATAAGTCAACAACACAAACCTTAGAGAATGTTTGATGTTATAACAATAAGAACAATGGTAGCATGCAAAAAAGGAGACAGCTATAATGAATAAAAGGAAGAAAGAACAAGGTTAAGGTTATAAGGTAAGTGATGAAAAATTTAAGAAACAAGAGCAATAACAACATTAAGACATGTTGGATTGGTTTAAGACAATGTGTTAACAAGTGAAGTGATGAGGGACATATATATCATATGATATGGATGTGTGTACCTTATGGAGAAGGAAAAGAGTATCAAACCATGTCAATAGAGAGAGAGAGAGACAGATTCGTAGCTTAGAGATATCTCTTCTGCTTGATTCACTTTGAGCTTTCCCATTGAATTTTTTTATTCATGAGTAAAATAGTGGTTTTCTTTTCATAAATTTATAGGATAGGATAGTAAATTTTATTTATAAACCACAATCAATTTAATTATGTGTATAACAATCACAATCCCGTGAGCTTAGATTTAGATCAGTTGGTAAGGATATTGCATATTATATGCAGGGGTCATGGTTCGAACTCTAACACCCCATTTCTCCACATAAAAAATATGTGAGTTATAGCCACTAACTAAGGTGGATTCTAGGGTGAGGGTTCAATTAACTCACTCACCAGTGTACCACCAATAATATGCCATAAGATCTTTTTAAGGGTCTAGATTTTCTTTTAAAAAAAGAGCATCGTCTATGCCTTGCCCCCACACAATCCCTGCCCTTTTTTTTTCCAGCAATAACTTCCATGTTCATCAGCGGTTCCACCATGAGAGGGATTATGAACTGAGCAAGAGGGGGAATATTATGAACCTGGGAAGCAGATTTGTGCAAAGAAAGGCATGGATATTAATTTATTGTGTAAATTTTGGCTAAATATTTTGAATAAATTTTAAGATTTCTAATCGTTGTGTTTTTCTATCAATTGCCAATAAAAATTAAACAGATTTATGCATTAATCTTTAAATGTTAAGCCTTATGAAATTGTATGAATTGTGCTTTTTTTAATCAATTGTCAAACTTGAACCATTGTTACAAAGTTTGAAGTTTATTTGATTTGAGTCTTCTCTTTCCATTGTTACAATGCTTGAAGTTTTGTCTTAAATTTTTTTTTTTGAAGTTTCTTAGAGTTGAGCTTTCTCAGTTGTAGAAAAAGAAAGACGACATTAAAGAAGAAAGAGAACGATAAAGGTTTTTTCTGGAAAAAAGAAAATGGTAGGGATTGGATGGAGGAAGGCATATGTGCTACTGGTTTTTTTTAAATAAAATCTAAACCTTTAAATCATTTTTAAAAATTTAATGGTATATTATAGATGGTCCATTGGTGAGAGACTTAATTGCTCTCTCACCTTAGAATCCACCGCTAGCTAATTGACAAAAAAAAATCACAATTTTATTATTATAAAATAATCTTTCAAAAAACAATAACTAGCACAAAATCAATTAAGAAATAGATAAAATTAGTCTACAATAATAAATTGATGGAAATGGTCATATAATGTTAGCGGTATATTTCGTTGATGATCACTACAAGAGAAACTACAACCATTTGTTACATTATCCACAACTTTACCATTACCCACCGACACACGGGTCGTGGACAACACCTTTGTCTGTATGGTTTATATTTCAATCTCAATCGTGGCTCATATTCTAACAATAGAGCAAGAATTTGAAATATGAGTCATCCGACCTTTAACGAGTGTTTGATAGTTTCCTACGTTTTGTCAAAACAACAATAAACTTTATACGTAGAAGCTTGGTTTTGTAGCTTACGTAAAACAGCGGTAAAAGCATGGGTGCACATGATGTGTTTGGAGATAGTTGTAGCAATTCTATGTTGGTGCATATAAATCCAGTGGTCTTGATTTTTGTTAATGCTTATAAATCTTCTAATATAACTTTATAGTTTTTTAATGCTTGAGTTTGTCTACGCACAACTGGCTCAATATAGGATATGAATTCCCTCTACATCGAATTTGAGGTACACATAGTTCGCTTAAAAGTGTTTTTCTTAGTTAAAAAGTTGTCCCTCTACCTTTGGTCTAAGACACCTTCTCTTTATTCTATTTTTTTCTTTAATAAAAGAATAAATAAAGCAAGTGACCTTTTTTTTATCATAGTCCACATTGTGTTGTTTAACAAGTGTATATGCGCGTGTGAAAGAGACGGTACAAATTTTTTCTATACTATTAATTAACTTTAAAGTTTTTTTTTTAAAGAAAACAAACTTTAAATTTCTTTATTTATTTTTTGGTTACTTTTAAATTTCTTTATAGACAATCGTAAAATGATTATTAATGTTACTTTAATTATTAAAAAATTCTTTATTAAAATATAAAAATAATGGTCTTATACGTGTAAGAAAAATCCAAAAGAACACACCCTTTGACTTTGAGAAAGTGATATAAGTGCATTAAGTCATTATAAAAAAGCACACCCTCTCAAATTTTACCTTGAAAATGTTTTGAAAAGTGTTGAAAGCATTAAAATATATACCAAAATAAGCTTAAAATACATGAGCTTTGAGCTGATTTTTTTATTATCTATTTTACTCTTCAATAAAAAAAAGTAGAAAGATGAGCACGTAAGTACCCGTCTTTTTGTTAGTATCAATAATCATGATAGATTTAATTTAAAGGTAAATTTAGAATAATGATATAAAATGTAATAATTATAATAAACTTTTGCTTGTATTTGAGACCATAAATTTTATTTTGTTGTGTTTAAATACAAGATCGGAAGGAGTAAATCGTTAGATAAACTAGTTTGAATTTAATTATATATCACTTCAAAAACCCCTACCCTCATCTCCCTTCAACTGAACCAAACATACCATTGACTAGATTATACAGCTCAACTAGAATATATTTATTTGAAAGAAGAAGTATGACAAAAGCTGATTTCAGACATATATATGGAACCTATGTGAACGCACTTTCCAATATATTGATAGGGGCATTTTCAATTTTGGGGGGTCTGTGAGTAACATGGAGGCTTGAAAGCAAAATTCTACAATGAGTTAGCAACTGGTACTGCTTACCATTGGCCCAATTTATCCCTACCTGTGAATTGGGTCTGTTTCACGGCTCATAATATCAAACAAACGAGATTATTACTGTTTACACTAAATGATTTGCTATTACACATCTAAAAATGACCAAAATACTTTAACGGTAGTTAACTGTCGTTCACTGAATTAAGGAAATATTCAAGGTTATTTACATGTGTGTGATAGCAGGCTTTGAAGTCTATAGAGCAATCTTCAACAAACGATTATGTGTTAAACGTATATGCATTATCATAATCTTGTGTTTTTTCCGGATAAGCTCATATTGTATTTATTATAATTGAGCTACCAACTAAAAGTATATATAACTGTGATCTCTAAGTATGAATGTCGGAGACGATTATACATAGAAGATAATGAAGATTGATTTTACTTAAAGAGAGTTTAATTAATAATCTCTTTAGTCACATTTATAAACAACTATTTTCTTTTTGGATTCATTAAATAACTGATGTATTTGAACTATATTATAGTGTAGATACATCAAATAAATTGATGAACCTTAAAAAAACAATACTGACTTATAATATGACCAGAGAGAATATATGCACTAAAATGTTGTTTTTATGATAAATATTGTATCATGGGATTGATTCACAAATAGGGTGGAAAAGAATTCAGGCGTTAGTTTCTATGATTGGGATTGGTTCACAAATAGGATGGAAAAGAATTCAGGCGTTAGTTTCTATGATTGGGATTGGTTCACAAATAGGATGGAAAAGAATTCAGGTGTTAGTTTTTATGATTGGTGGTGTGATTTCATTTGTTGTCTTTAATGTATGAGATTTTAGTTCTCTTATAGGGTTAGAGTATCCATTGAACTCTTTTAAATCTATCTTGCTTATAAAAAAAATAAATCGGAAACAAACGTAAAATGATTAATGTCATCGTTATTAATAATTCTCTCTTTTCTATTTTATTTATAACTCGATGAGGAGTGATATTTGTACAATTAATTTTGTACAACTCTTATGATATCTATTTTTGTCATCTTTTTATTGGATAAAAACAATAGAGAGAGAAAAAAGAAGAGAGAATAAAAACATATGTGAGTATGAAAGAAAACATTGTTTCAAAAGTTGTTAAAAAGTAGATGTACAAATATCATTTCTCTAACTCGATATAAATTTTGAGATGTAATTATATATACGTGTAAAAGAAGTTACTACGTACATAGTTTTTTTATTTTAAATTTTGACGGGTCCGTACATAGTTAAATCCTTGCTTAAAATTAGCCATGATTTCACATGTACACTCGAATCCTACAAATAACACTTGTTGAATTTTAAGAGGAAATGGAAAAAGACAAAGTTTTTTTTTTTTTTCCCCCTAGAGAAATCATGAAATTTCTTTCTTTTTTTGAAAATGGAATCATGGGATTTCAATCAATGATATAATGCCGTGACTATTTTTTGAGGGAACATTCGTGACATTGAGTATTCTCCTTTAATTAAATCAAGATCATCAAATCAATAAAATGATACATCCACGTTCCATTAAATCATTGCGTCAAAAAAAAGTTGCATTAAATCAATTGCATATTGTACTTACGATTTTTTTTCCTTTCTTATATACTATCTTCTCTAATATATAATCTAATTAAAGATCAAAGTAAAAGGTACATCGGTGACAGTGAGGAGAAAGTTTCATTAGTGACGATAGAAGAAAGAGTGGCATCTCTTTAGTTCTCACTTCTCAGTATATGAATGCAGGACACATGGTAGGCTTAGAAAGAATAATAACATGCGTGACTTTAATAAACATATATATATATATAAGCAGTGTAATATGCTTATAATGTGTTTTTATCACTTAATTAATTAAGTGCAAGTGCTTTATCACCAAAACGGTGGCCACATCCAGTAATTCCAACCAAATCCTTCGTATGAGAGAATTGATGGATAGTAATCCACACATAGGGACGAAGATATATAGTCACTTTGTGAGTATGGCCTAGAAGACATTAAAAACACACTGCTTGCAGATTTTGTCTTTAAAATGACCGCGTCTCCTAAAAAAGAAAATTTCAACAAGTGGACCATCTTCGTCAATAAATCCAAAGAAAATGGCACCAGCATTATACTAGAAAACGACCAAGACATGATTGTTGGAAGTATCCTTAGTTCTATCCTTCACTTTAACCAGCAACACAACATAATATGAAGCCTTCCTATTAGGTTTAAGGCCAGCCAAAGACATGGGAGCAAAGATCATAAAAATTTGCACGGAGGATTTTTAATAAGCGACGAACATCTATCAGAATACGTAGATCGAGTCCAATACTCAAGCTGAAATACTCTCTAAATTGACATGTACCCGAACAAAAGGGAGAACCAAGTCAGACATCCAACAAGTTCTTATAAAGTCAGGTGTTGAGAGAAGTAAAAGAACGATCGACATCAACAAGGATTGGAGAGATTCCATTATTCATTACATCATGAATGGTGATCTTCCTCAAGATACAAAAGAAGCATCCAAAATAAAAAGGAAATCTTGCTCTTATGAATAAGAAGACACTATGTTCAAAATCCACGAAGATGTAACGAAATTACTGTGAGCATGATTTATCTGTCCTACAATGCAATAAGATGTAAAACAATATGTTGGCAAGTGCGAAAAGTGTCAACGACATATATGCAAATTGCTCCTCCAACAGAGTTAACAACACTAACTTCGTCATGATCTTTCGAGTGGCGGGGAATATTCATATTGGGACCATTTTCACAGGCTTTCGGGAAAATCAAATTCCTCGTAGTTGGAGTAGAGTACTTCACAAAATGGATAGAGGTAGGTAGAAGCCCTAGCCAAAATAACATAAAAAACCGTCCTTTTTTTTTCCTTACAAGATTTGACATACTAGTAATTATAGTCACAAACAACATGACAAAATCATTGGTCCAAGATTTAAACAGTGTCTTAAAGATTTAAAAATCAAACATCACGTCGGTCGAGCAACCCCAAACCAACGGCAAGCTAGATCATCCAATTGCGTTGTCCTTCGAGGAGTTAGGAGAATATTGGAGGAAGCCAAGGGCAACTGGGTCGAAGAGCTTCACCCAATGTTGTGGGCGTCTTGAACCACACCCCACCTGACCACATGCGAGTCTTTATTCCGTCTATCTTACAAGACAGAAGCGGTCATACAATTCAAAATGGATGGGCTCAAATAGATAGTTCAACTATCGGTTACTTAAAGAATATTCACGAATAAAATAAATTGATATTTTAATTACCCGTAACTTAATAGATACATATATGAAGTTAATGGTATTTGTGTCCGCATATATTCATACATGTTATTAAACTAAGGAAAATACATAAATATCCTTACATAAGTAATATAAAAGACACTTTAAACTTCCATAAGAAAAAACACATTTTTTTTATGAAAGTTGATGAATTTTTTTTTTGTTTAATTTTTTTTTCAAAGAAATGTATGTGTGTTAATTTTTTTTTTGTTTAAATGAAATACATGTGTATTAATATGTATGAACATTGTTATAGTTTGGTAAAAAGAAGAAATAAATGTGATGAACTTTTACCGTTAAATTTTAGATAATTAGTATAATTTTTTTTAACAACAATCAACTTTTTGTTAAAAAAAGAACGTTATCCATGCATTTGTATATACTTGTTGATGTTTTAAAATTTGTGGATTAGCCGCTTAGCAGATATCCACACGGATATAGAGTAAACACAAAATTATATATATTATATTTAACGAAACGGATAAATATATCATACTATTCATACCAATAGATGTTCATTTAGATCTTTGAATATGATTTCTCCCTTTGGTGTGATTAGTCTAGGCAAGGTTTTTGTGACCCAAAATAACCAAAATAGGTCGCATTCAGAGTCTTAGTGGAGGAAAAAACAAGAAAATCATTATATTTCTAATTGGATGCACAATTCAGGCCTGCTTGTATTGTATATATATGTGATTAGACAGTGCTACAAACAAATACTATGAAATTGAGGACAGTTTTGTGAACCACAATTAACATGATAAGTAGATACATATGTAAAGTGGAATGTTGCATCATTTGTCTGGGTTTACACTAACACACTATATATGTTTGTGGTGGTGAGTGATGCTATGAAGTCTTTTAAGATAAAGATAAGATTACATTATAAAAAACTAACGGTACTTACGCCATCAATGAATATATGAGATAGATATATAATTATATAATCCACCCTTTAACTTTTTCAAAAATAAAATCCATCCCTTCACTTTTTCAAAAAAAATCTATATATAATTTATCCCATAAATTCCAACCCATATTTTATAACGGTTGCACTAGTTGCCTCAAGGTTAAACAGTTGTCATTCTGTAATGCTGTGTTTAGTTGAAGAGAAATAAGGAAGAGAGAAAGGGAGAAGAGAGAAAGAGAGAAGAGATGATAGTTTTCTCTTGTTTGGAATGCAGAGAAATAGAGAAGAGAAATTAAAAAACAGTAGGACCCACCACTTTATATCTTCTCTCCAAAGTAGGGAAGAAATGGGAGAGAGAAGTTTCTAGCTTTTGTTGTTCCAGTTTTGCCCTTGCCTTCAAATGTTGCATTCACATGATTCCTAGTTGCAACGCCATAGGTACTTAAACATGACAAGAAAAACGCAGGGAAGCTATCCGAGGCTGGAGGTATCCATTGACAGTGGAGCAATGTTGTGGCAACAAAAGAGTAGATACAAATTGAGGTAACCTTGATGATATTATTAAATTTAATTGATTTCCATAAATTGAATTCATTAATTTATTATCCGTAACAAAAAAAAATCATTAATTAATTTGACAAAAAAATATCATTAATTTATTTGATCAAAAATTTCATTAATTAGTTGAATTAAATTAATTAATTGAATTATGAAATAAATTAAATTTGATGAGATTTTTGTAGGGGTGTTTTAGTCCTTTTAATAATATTAAACACTTCTCTCTTCTCTATTTCTCTTATTTCTCTCTTATACCAAAAAATACATTAAATCTACTCTATTTCTCACTTCTTTCTCTCTTACTAACTTCTCTCTCACCTATTTCTCTCTTCCAATGTATTTTCTTCTATTGATCAAAATTTATGAGTTCCATATAAGTTCAATTTCAACTAATAGAAAAGAAAAGAGTGTGTTGACCAATAATAAATTGGTTTAAATGATAAAGAATTTGATCCCTTAAATATATGACCAAAAGGTCGATTTTCAGTTAATGCGTGTGAAAAAATATGGTTGAAATGGGAGAACTCATCAATATGTTTTATAAATTCTTTGACGAAGATTAGTCATATTTAAACAAGATTATGCTAAAAAAAAATAGAAAGTGTGTTAAAAAATGTGCTTGACATGTGTTGATGGTACTCTCTAGAATCTCTACATGTTAAAGAGTGAATTTCTCATTAATACAAATTCTTGCTGAATTTGATGTTCAAATTGAATGTTAACGAAGCCAAAAAATCTGTTGGGGACGTGGATACCACCATTTTGTGGGTAGAGCACTTAATTTTATCTTCTCATAGCTTTCTCTGCCTTATGAATAGTAATTAGAAGTATATTGAAATTTGAAGGTGGTCCCTTTCTCTTGTATATATTTTCTCCGTCTCACAATAATTGTCTTTTTAACATTTTTTTTTCAAAATAATTGTCACTTTAAAATACTAATGCAGCATTTATTACTTTTTAATATTATTATATCTTTATTTATTGAATTTCATTCAACTTAACTACTCCACTAACTACAATTAATAAAAGTATTTTAGTAAATGATACTCACTCCGTCCCTTTATGTAAGCCCTTTTTGCTTTTTTCACATTTCTTAAGAAAAGTTGGTAGTATATTAATGTGTGTTAATATTACCAAATTGTCATTTGTTTGTTTGTGTATTAAATTTGACTTTTCATATTTCAAGACAAGTTAGTAGTATTAATTAGCATATGTTTAGGAAAAAATAATAAATGCATCTAGTAATTTGAAAATGAGTTTACATTTAGGGACAAAAATAAAGTAAAAAGGGTGCTTAGATATAGGGAGGGAGGGAGTATTAATTTTACTGAAATCAACACAATTAATCATTTCCTTAATAATCGTGTACAAACCTTAAACGACTATAATTTAGAGACGGAGGGAGTACTACATATCTGTTTGGTTCAACTTCTATATCCTTTAAAAGCAATTTTGGTAACTTCAAAAGTGAAAATTTACTATACCAACATGTTTGGTTCAGTTTCTCAAAATCAATTCTCATCTCCAAAAGCAATTCTGGATGAAGCTACAATCCCTAACTTTTGAGTTTACTAGAATCAATTCTCCATTAAATTTTATATTTTAATTATTACAACCCATTATTTTCCTTTATTGTCCTTTAGCAACTCTACTTCTTTTTGGTTTGTATTTAATTTGATGAACCAAATTTAATCAAAAAATTTAACGAACCAAATTAGCCCCAGAAAATATTTATGGTCATGAGTTACCAAGTATTAGATTTTTCTTTACGATTTTTCCGTCCATATTTAATGTATTTTTTTTTCTTTTACACTATATTTTATCATTTTTGACAACTAACTCTATTATTATTTAACTTAAATATATTTTTTATCAAAATATATAAAATACATAGAACAAATATTTTGTCAAAAAAAAATTAGTTTAATGATCGTATTTATTAATTTTAAATTAATATATAGAAAAATTTATTTATTTAGATTAAATAATATATCTGCATTTAGTATCGATCTACAAATACGTTCAACTAAGTCCATTTATTTGTATTTAGCAATGTCCATTTTAGTAATTATACATTCAATAGTAATTTTGATCAAAACTATCCAAACAACATCCATTCTGTTTAATCAATTCTACATCATTGTATCCAAACATAAATCAGAATCAATTCTATCAGAATCATTTATTTTAGAATCAATTCTATCCAAAGTTAAACCAAACATATATGTACATCCCTCTCAATAGAAGATCAACATCTACAAGATATTTTCACGTGGACATAGTCGCTTGTACTTTTGGGAACCTTTGTTGAACTGTATCAAATCTAGACTGTCGGGTTGGAGTTCGAAACATCTATCTTTTGGCGGCCGTCTAATTTTATTGAAATATGCCCTGTCATCTCTGCCTGTTTACGCACTTTCTTTTTTCAAGGCTCCAACAGGTATCGTCTCCTCTATTGAATCTTTATTTAATTTTTTTTTTTTTGGGAGTGTTGACCACATGAAAATATCTTAGGTGGACTGGAATTCTGTTTGCAGGAGCAAGGAGGTTGGTGGTATGGGGGTAAGGAGAATTAGGGAATTTAATATTGCTTTACTAGGGAAATGGTGACGGTGGTTGTTGGAGGATAGAGATAGTCTGTGGTTTAGGGTGTTGTCGGCACGGTATGGAGTGGATGAGGGGCGGTTGAGAGGAGGAGACCGTGAGGCTTCTGAGTGGTGGCGTGTTGTTCATAGTCTGAGTAGGGAGAATTGGTTCAGCGATCATGCAAGTCGCTATGTTGGGAACGGGAGGACAACTCTGTTTTGGTCCGACGTTTGGTGCGGCAGGGTGTCATTTAGAGTCAGGTTTAGCAGGTTATTTGAGTTGTCAGTTTTTAAAGGGGAG
>Ga0315914_1003070_pt1 | contig 25494 bp, 17 predicted proteins | sample MpolenodulesMG_FD_203920 | JGI IMG/M metagenome (GOLD analysis project Ga0315914, IMG submission 203920) | Medicago polymorpha root nodule microbial communities from Los Angeles, California, United States - elongated nodules | ecosystem: Host-associated > Plants > Roots > Nodule | place: USA... | reverse complement strand
ATATATATATATATATATATATATTATAATATAATATATGGATTTGTTAGAAGACACCCACTAATTTTTATGGAGTCTTCCCTAAAAAATATATATTAAGGAGTTTTTTAACAACTCACGTTTTAAGGTGTATTTATCCACTTTTTTATTTAAAATTTGCTAAAAGACACTTTCATAAAACTATTGGGTGTCTTATAACAAATGCATATAGGAGTTGGTCGAAGACGTCTACTAATTTTTATAAATATGTTTTTTAACAACTTACACCTCAAAATGTAATTACCAACGTTTTTGTTATAACTTGTTATAAGTCACATTCATAAAAACTAATAGATGTCTTCCTATATTGCTAATAATAATTATTGAATATGAAAGAAATTTTGTTGTTTATATGTAGTTTTTGTTTATATTTTGTTCTTTTAAAAAAAAATGTAGTTTTAGTACCCACCTCACATCAAAAGTGTTTATAAAAAGAGAGTTTGAAGTTGAGATGTTGAGTGGTGCATGACAAGATAGAGACGAAAACGCGTATACAGAACAGACTATGCATATATACGCGCTTGTTGTTCTATTCGGCTGTAAGATTCTGCCATCACCACAAAACCTATCTGTCCACACCAACCATCACTTTTACATTATTCTTGTTTATTTTCCCTTAAATACTTGCCTTTTTTAATAAATAAAATAAAATAAAAAATAAATGAGTTGAGTAACTAAATTATATAAAGGCAACCTCGTAATTAAAGGGTTAGATTCAAGACATTGATTTTCATTAGTGTTGGTTGAATTTTAAAGTATGTTGTAACTCTAGTTAACCAACCAATGAAATTCAACTCATCTGAATTTGTTCTTATATGAAAAAGAACTAACACATTAAAATTGCAGTTAAAATTTGTTATGGTATGGGTGTGAAAGAAATACCAAAATTCAAAGAAATATGAGTTGGACCGTATACTTTTTTCTAAAAAAATTATTCCTTTGAAAGAATACTGTGAAAATGATATCATGAACTGATAATAACGATAGCACAAAATGCATTGCACGCATTAGCACTAAGCAGCAGAAGGTGACCTTTTCAACTAAAAGATTAACAAACAATTAACAATATGTTTTCCTTTTCATTGAGAAAGAGACCTTCCAAACAACATAGAAAAATATGCTAATCATTTATTTAATAATAATCACATCATCGTCAAATTGAACAAGTATCTCCTCCATTTACGCATACCGCAAAAGTCAAGGAGCAAGAAACAGTACAGCATTATTAAGAAACAAAAATGTAAAGATTCATTCAAAAGCTTAAAAGGAGAAAATTTAGGTTTTGTCAAACAAAAAAAAAGGAGAAAATTTAGGTGTGAACTATTACGGATAATTTCAAAAGGAGCCTTACTAACTACCACTAACTAAAACTATGTCATGTGGAGCTTTATTAATAAGATAATTTAATGATCAATAGATAGAAAATATTCACGTATTATGGTGTGGTTAGAGAAATTATTTTTACAATAAAGGCAATAAGATTTGAAATTTGGATACGGTTCAAATCTCTCCTACCATTAATATTAGGAACTCTGTAATTGGAAAATGTTACCAACTATATCTATAATAATATACTTTAAATTTTTATCAAAAAAATATATACTTTAAATTAAATTTAATTAGTAAAAATAATGTTACTAAAATAACTTTTTTTTTGTTCTTCAAGGTTAGCTGTGATTTTTTGACAAATTTTATGTTAGAGTTGGAGATTGTGTTGAAACTTGATAGCCTGGACAAAACATTATTCCTAGCATTCTTTTTTCCTTTTCTTCTCCTTGGTCATTCTATTAAGAAAACTAGTTTTTTAAATAAATACATTTTTAGGTAATAAAAATAAATAAAATTAAAAGGAATTGAACTCTTCAAATTAAATGAGCTTATAATTTTTTGATCAAAGCACTAAAATATAAAAGACAGGAGATGCCTGAACCAATACAAGAGTCACATCACGGAGAACCTATGAAAAGAAAAACCAGATCTATCCCTATAAAGGAAAGATCCTAAAAAACTCGGCAGTTTATGACCATAATGCCATAACAACTACTACAAGACTACCCTCCCTATGAAAAATTATATAAAATAAACGACATTTCTAGCTATTCTATTGCAATAAAACCAGTTATTCCGTAGCTGCCAAGTCTATTTTGAAGGTACCCTTTTGGGCACGGGTCCTCATGCCGGCTGAGTTAAAGCTGGCAGGCTTCACTTTGCTCACATGTTTCTTCTTTTTCTCTGCTTTAGTGCTCTCCGATAGGCTTGGATTGTGTTGCTCAAAGTCTGATACAATGGCTTCATCGTTGTCATCTTCTACATCACCCTCTTCTACCTCATCCCCCCAAAATTTGGAAAGAATCTGCACACTCTTTTTGGCTGCAGCAGAAAGGGGTTTGGAAGCAGGGATAAAGGTTTGGCTTGAAGGGAGCTTGTTAGTAGTTAAGCTAGCAAATTTGGTGGTTATAGGTTGCGGCATAGGAACGGGAGCTAATACAACATCCTCTAGAGGAGTGACAATAGGTGCATCATGGACAACCTTATGCATGTCAGATGAAGCATCTATGTTCTCCAATTCCTCAGACAAAGCCTCCCCTAAATCCACAAGATTCCCAACATCCAAAGAAGCAAATGAATTTTGTAGTTCTAGGATCAAATTTTCTGTACAGTCCTGCGTCGTAGCTGCAATGGCTTCATTGGAGTGATTGACTATAATGGTATCACAATGAAATGTGATTTGAGCTTGAGATGTAGGAGCAACCTAAGAATGGATGCCAACATCCACCTTCCGGGTTTGAGTGACAGAGCTGTGTTTTAGCAGATTAGTTATGCCTTCAGTGTGAACCAAATTAGTAGAATGCACAACAGCTTTATCTTTAGTTTGATGGTTACTAACACAATTCAAGTCACTATTCAGTTCTGGCATATTGAATGAAACTGAAACATTTTTCGTCTTGGAACTTGGCTGCACAAAATGAGTGAAGGTAGCTCCCTGCAATGTCAAGTCTGTGCAATGATTGGTTGTTGGTGATGTATGATTGTGAGGGACAGATGGATGCGTTCCTTTAGGATCAGTTGGGTGACCATGTTTAGCAAGAAAGTTTACAGTAGAGTGTGTTGAACCCTGAGTACTCACCCTTTTTTTACCTTGTGCAAAAGTTTCCTAGGCATTTCAAATTGAGCTTATAATTTATTTTAGTAAAAACTAATTTCAAAATGAGTATTATTTTCACTAGGCATTAGGTAGGATAATTTACATGAATGAGTAAACCATTACAATAAACTTGTTAGAGTTTGAGTGTAAATTTGGTTTCCCTCGTGAAGGAAGTAAATAAGTTGCACTTATAGGTTTGAAATTGATTTTTTTTTTATCAAGTATTTTAGTGGTTAGAAATTCACTATTAAACATTTTGTTAAAAAAAATCAGTATTAAACATAAATAACTAAAAGAGATCCTCCAAATTTATGAAGTGGTGTCTGGGCAAGCAATAAATTTCCAAAAGTTTGAAATCTTTTTTAGTACCAACACGTTAGAAGCAGATAGAGAAGTGGTTAAAGAGGTTTTACAAGTGTCAAAAGGATTGGGAAATGGAAGATATTTGGGCTTGCCATCAATGGTAGGAAGAAATAAAAAGGCCATCTCTGGGTACTTGAGGGATCGTGTTTGGAATCGAATCCAACAATGGTCAGGGAAACATTTATCAAAGGCGGGACGTGAGGTTTTGATCAAATCAGTGGTAAGAGGAAAGTGCTCATACAATATGTGGGAATGCACTTTCCTCTTACCAACCTCCATCGGGGAAGAGATTCAGAAGATGATCAACTCATTTTGGTGGGGGACAAATAGAAGGCAAGGACGAGGAATACATTGGCTTAGTTGGGACAAGCTAACTATGAGAAAGGAGTATGCAGGTATGGGTTTTTGACACTTTTTTGGCTTTGATTTAGCTATGCTAGGGAAGCAAGGTTGGAAGTTGCAAACCGAACAAGATACTATTGTTACAAGGATCTACAAAGCTAAATATTTTCCTAAAACTGATTTTCTGGGGGGCCATCTAGGCCATAACCCAAGTTTTATTTGGTGTAGTATCTTTGCTTCACAGGTGTTAGTTAGAGATGGCCAAAGATGGCATGTTGGAAATGGCAGTAGCATAAATGTATGGAAAGCACCTTGGCTGCGTTCATTAGAAAACTCTTTTGTCTCAAGTCCTTGTGTGCATGGTATGTAGAATTTGAGGGTTATGGATTTAATGGATTCGGTGGCAGCAAGATGGAATTGGGAGGTCATCAACACAGTTTTCAATGAAAGAGACCAGACTGAAATTCGTAAAATATTACCATCATCACAGGAGGCGGAGGATGAGCTTATATAGAAATTGAATAGCAAGGGTTGTTATACGGTAAAGTCAGCCTATCGTTATGCTATGGAAACTCTTGTTAATAATGAGGAATATAGAGTACCGAGTGAATGGTTGAGAATGTGGAGATTGTGTATCCCTCAAAGAATTAAAGTTTTTCTATGGAGAATGCTAAGGGGAGTCCTTCCCACCCGAATGAGGCTTCAAGATAAAGGATGTGAAACCAATTATGAGAATGATTGGCTTGTGTTTATAGGATGTGAAAAGGCAAAGAGAGAATGGCGAGAGGCGGGGTTATGGGACAAGATTAACAACAATTCAGTTGCTGCCAATAACTTGACAGAATGTGTTTTTTCTTTATTTTGTAACTGTTCTGAACAGGTTTGCAGCGAAATTGCAATGATGTTATGGTGTATTTGGCGTCGAAGGAATAACAAAGTATGGGAGGCCGAACAGAAATCAGTTAGAACAACAATCCAAATGGCGCGTGACTTTTTCTGTAGCTGGTATGTAGCCCGCAGACAACAAGTCCCAGCAGAACATCAACTTCCAGCACATCTAGTCACACGTTGGCAGCCTCCAATCGAATGGTATGTGAAGTGTAATATAGACGCTGCTTTGTTTAGTGATCAACAATGTTTTGGAGTTGGAATGTGTATCCGAAATGCACAAGGCCATTTCTTTAAAGCTTTAACAAAATGGTTTGACTACTATCCTACTCCATTAGAAGCAGAGGCTTTGGGTTTAAAGGAGGCTATAGTTTGGCTCGGTGAATTAGGTTTGTCAATGATGCAAATTGAGCTAGATTGTAAGCTAGTGGTGGACAACATCATGGAAAATTCTAACAACCAATCTGAATTTGGCAATATAATATCCTCTCGTAGATCACTTTTAAATCAATTTAAAAACTTTAAGATAAGTTTTGTTAGGAGACAAGCAAATTATGTCGCTCATACTTTAGCAAGGGCGTCAAAGTTGGACGCTTGTCACCATGTCTATGATTTGATTCCATCTTGTATTTCCTCTATTTTGATGAATGAAATGATATGAGTTACTTTCTGTCCAAAAAAAAAAAAAACTAGAGAATCCATGGTTTGAACTTCAACTCCTCTTTATTACAACGTCATTGTCCACTGAACTATGTTCGTTAAGGTGAAATTGATTATATTAAAAGTTAGTGAGTTAATTTGTAAATGGTGAATTTTTATTACATCTCAATGTGAAACTAATTTCTTTTTTTGTTTTTTTGTTAATGATCTAGTGCATGTGCATGATGCCTTTTAAGTCAATTTTTGTTAGGTGAATAAATTTGTATTATTTATATTTTTTTAACTTTTTGTGGTTATTGAATTTAACATTTTCTCTTACAAGTTAGTGAGTTACAACTTGGGTGTGCAGCATTTAACAATTGTTTCTGCAACTTTCTCACCCATTTCCTTCTTCCACAATCTCTCTCTCTCTCTCTCTCTCTCTGGTCTCCAACTGGCAACTGCAAGTCTGCAACTAGCAACTCTTATCCAACCCTACATACACAACAAGATCTCTCCTCTTTGACCCACCGAGTTGCTTCCTTTTTCAGCTCATCTTTCTTCCCATGACATAAGGTAAAACCCCTTCTCTTTCTTCCACCGCACTTTTTCTTCCTTCCACCATCTTCACCTTCATTATTCCACACTTTCTTTCTTCAAACAATCTCCTCTTAACTCTAAATCCACATCAACATTTTCCCTTGCTGATATTTTTTTTTTCTTTCTGATTTTGGAAACTTTTTCCAATTTCATCATAACCCCCCAATTTACTTTCCTGATCTGGGTGTTCTAAAAATCAGATCTTTTTTATCAAATATAGCCTCTTTCTTTGTTTTACAATTCTGGGTTTGTTTAGATTGTAACTGTAATAAGCTAGAAACAAAACAAAACAAGGGTTTTGTTTATTTTGTGGTTTTGGACTTGTTGTGTTTCATGGTCATGATGAGGAACATGAACAAATACTTTGTTTGTGTTCCACTGTTTGTGTTCTTTGTGTTAGCTATTGAGCTTGTTCTAGCAGCAGATTTTAAGCCAACAGATAAAATTCTGCTGAATTGTGGCGGTCCTGCTGTTAGTACTGATCCTGATGGCCGTGAATGGAACACTGATAATGGTTCAAAATTTGGTTCATCAGCTGTAAAATCCACCACATCACAGGCTGCAACTCAAGATCCTGCAGTTCCACAGATTCCGTTTATGACTGCGCGTGTTTTTCAATCACCGTATACCTATAGTTTTCCGGTGGCTTCCGGTTGGAAGTTCTTACGGTTGTACTTTTATTCGGCTTCTTATGGTGGGCTTAATGCATCCGATGCACGGTTTGGTGTGACAGCGCAATCATACACCGTGCTTAGGAATTTCAGTGTTTCTGAGACTGCTTTGGGTTTGAATTATGATTACATTGTGAAGGAATATTGCATTCATGTTGATGAAGGAACCTTGAATGTGACTTTTACTCCATCTGCCAATGCATCTAAAGCCTATGCATTTGTAAATGGGATTGAGGTTGTGTCCATGCCTGATATTTATACTTCTACTGATGGAACCACCATGATTGTTGGTACGGGTACTACCTTCACCATTGACAACAGCACTGCACTTGAGAATATTTATAGGTTAAACGTGGGTGGGAATGATATTTCGCCTTCCAAAGATACTGGCATGTTTAGGTCGTGGACCGATGATGTGCGTTACATTTATGGGGCTGCATTTGGAGTTACCGAGACTGCTGATCCAGAAGTGAAGCTTGAGTATCCTCCGGGAACACCATCTTATATTGCTCCGTCCGATGTTTACGTGACGGCCAGATCGATGGGTCCGAATCCCAATATCAGCTTGAATTGGAACTTGACTTGGATTTTCTCAATTGATTCTGGGTTTTCCTATCTTGTGAGACTTCATTTTTGTGAGGGCACAACAACTATAACCAAGATTAATCAAAGAGTATTTGATATATTCCTCGGTAATCAAACTGCTCAGGACGGGGCTGATGTTATTGCCTGGGCAAAGAGTTTTGAACTTCCACATTCAAATGGGGTTCCGGTGCATAAAGATTATGTTGTATTTGCTCCCAATGGGCCACCGCAGCAGGACCTGTGGCTTGCACTGCATCCAGATACAACTTCCGGGTCCAATTACTACGACGCAATCTTGAATGGAGTAGAAATATTCAAAATCAGTGATAGTAAAGGTAATCTGGCAGGGACCAACCCTCCTCCTCCTCAGGTGCAAGACTTAATTGATCCGTCATTGGCTAGGAAATCTAGTAAATCCAAGAGTCATACAGGAATCATTGCTGGAGGTATTGGTGGAGGAGTTGCTTTATTACTTTTGATTGGGCTATTTGCTTTTGGCACGTCTCGTCGCCGTAGGAATGGAAAAGATTCTAGTACAAGTGAAGGGCCGTCTGGCTGGCTTCCGCTTTCTCTTTACGGTAATTCACACTCTGCAGCTTCTGCCAAGACGAACACAACCGGAAGTTACACTTCCACTCTTCCATCAAACCTTTGTCGTCATTTCTCATTTGCTGAAATCAAGGCTGCTACAAACAACTTTGACGAATCTTTGATTCTTGGTGTGGGAGGATTTGGCAAGGTTTACAAAGGAGAAATTGATGGCGGGTCAACCAAAGTTGCAATTAAACGTGGGAATCCACTCTCTGAGCAGGGTGTGCACGAATTCCAAACTGAAATTGAAATGCTCTCCAAACTTCGTCACCGACACCTTGTTTCATTGATCGGATACTGTGAAGAGAACACCGAAATGATCCTTGTCTATGATCATATGGCATATGGAACACTCAGGGAGCATCTATATAAGACTCAGAAACCTCCACTTCCATGGAAGCAAAGGCTTGAGATATGCATTGGAGCTGCTCGAGGTCTACACTATCTTCACACCGGTGCTAAATATACCATCATCCACCGTGATGTGAAGACTACAAACATTTTACTAGATGAGAAGTGGGTGGCCAAGGTTTCTGATTTTGGATTGTCCAAAACAGGTCCTACATTGGATAATACTCATGTAAGTACCGTGGTAAAGGGTAGTTTTGGTTACTTGGATCCAGAATACTTTAGGAGGCAACAACTGACCGACAAATCCGATGTGTACTCATTTGGTGTGGTTCTATTCGAGGTACTTTGTGCTCGCCCGGCTTTGAACCCAACACTTGCTAAGGAGCAAGTGAGTCTAGCTGAGTGGGCAGCTCATTGCTACAAGAAAGGCATTCTTGACCAAATCACTGATCCTTATCTGAAGGGCAAGATTGCTCCGGAATGTTTTAAGAAGTTCGCCGAGACCGCAATGAAGTGTGTAAATGACCAAGGCATTGAAAGGCCATCCATGGGTGATGTCTTGTGGAACCTTGAATTCGCTTTGCAGCTGCAAGAAAGTGCGGAGGAGAGTGGCAACGGTTTCGGAGGAATATGCGGTGAAGATGAGCCGTTGTTTGCAGATTCTAAAGGAAAGAAGGGCGTGGATGTGTTACCGGGTTATGATGGTAATGTGACCGACTCCAAAAGCAGTGGCATGTCGATGAGCATTGGAGGTAGAAGCTTGGCTAGTGAAGACTCTGATGGGTTAACTCCTAGTGCTGTGTTTTCACAAATCATGAATCCAAAAGGACGTTAAGGTTTCAACCATCTAGTAAGAATTCCTTACATACACGGTCAAACACTCAAGTTGGGTAGTGCAATCTTCTTTAAGCAAATCTGAACTTTACTTGTTAATTTTCCTACTCTTATAATTATAATAATTATTATTCCTTTTGTAATATTGTTTCTGATTCATTATTATGAGTATAAGTTGTAATATGTGAACATAAAAGATTGAAGAGCAAATGTTTTTTAACGAGGTTGTTGTAATCTTAATCTTTGGAAACCAAAGAGGTTCCACCATGATTCATTAGACCTGCAAGAAAGAGAATGGTTACAGGTGTCTCACCGGAAATGGAATTGTTGCAGTATCTATATCGCGCAGTTTACAATCTTGGCCATATCGATTTAATTAATGGCCTGAGATTGTCGAAAACTAATTTTGTTAGTGTAATGTTAGTCGTCTGATCTCGTATTAATGGTTGAGATTGTTTACTGCATGTAAATATATGCTTCTCTTGTAAATGGGAACCCGGAGCCATGTCTCACTCCATTTTTTAGAACTAATTGGGTACTCGAGTTGTTGCATGGGTCATGTTGGTTTCGACGCATATTTTGAAACATCTATTTTTGTTGTTGATAAATTTAACATCTATTTTTGTTAATAAACTGAGGAGTTTTTATTTATCACAATTTTTATGTTGTAAATTATCAGATCATTTATTTCTTTAGCACTAAAGATAGTTTGCTTCACACTTGGTGTACAAAAAAAGAAGTATGTTTCACGTTCATGCAATGAACTGGATATCTATCATCGGCAGTACTCTGGTCATATTTTAGATGTATAACAGCTATTTTTGGGAAAGAAATGTGTCATTTAACCACATCTTAAGTAATTTATTTTATTATTGATATAGATATAAGAATAAGAATCATAAATATTTTGAAGGGTGGAATGTTTATATTAATATATAGGATATGACATATGAGGATTGAGGGTAAGCACTCAGCAAGACGTGTGGAAGTGTTAGAGAGGAAGAGCTTTCCTCAACTTTTGTTTGTATGTATAGGTTGTCAACAGGTAGACATAAGAAAAAGAAATATAGGGAATAAAAATGAGGAAAGGGTCCTACTCCATTGATGAATCATTCATATCATGAATGTGACACTTAACACCGAACTTCACCGTCGTATATGTATTATTTTATTTGTTTGTTTATTCATTTTGTTGTGTATCTTAGCTTTTATTATAGAGGGTTACCAAATTAAATATGCTGCACTGGTCAAGAAAATGATTAAATTCACAGCGAAGTTGATCTGGCTTATGATAAATTAAATTGCGTTATTTGAATTAGCTGGAGGTGTAAACTTTAGGTTATTGTCTCAATGAAGTTGCATTAACAAACATGACATAAGGTGGATGTGTGTGTTGTATGGAATAATTAAATGTATGTTTGAATTAAGGTTTCATAGAATCATGGTATGTCATTCTGATTTTAGTAAAATTATACCTTTGAGGTTTAACAAAGTAAAATACATGAACATTTTTAAATGAAGATTTTTTTTTTGACAAATAAATGAATATGTTATCAAATAGCTTATTTTATTGGACCAAAAAATACATTAATCTAGTAGCTTGCAAATTGACTCAAGTCTCAAACATTACTTGTTGATAAAGGCTGCAAGAATGCGGGTTTGAATTTTTAATACTCTTGTTCTCCAAAAGTGAGTTTGAATTTCACCAGTAAATTGTTTGAAGAAAAAAAAAAGAGAGAAATTTTCTACTAATTTAGTCACATTTTCATTATTCATTTATAACCAAATTATAAAAAGGATAATATAGCAAAACAATCAAATCATTTTTGTACGAACCAATTCAATATTTCTTGTTTTTTCCCACTCATAAATTTTAATAGTGTTGTTTTTCTATGACTAGAATTAGGGATGCAAATTCAGAAAATAGTGGAATGGGGAATAAGGGAAATAAGGGATAAAAAAAATTGATTTTGAAAATAAGGGAATCAAAATTTCATTTTTTTAATAATAGGATGACCAAAAGTGCAAGTGCATTTAAACTTATATTTTGTATATCGATATTACATTGGCTCAGATAGAACTGAACTTGGATCTCTTTTACGTAGTGGATGGAAAAAAAAATGTGATATCCGACTAAAATGATTGAAACTTTAAAATGATATCCGACTAAAAATGTGATTGAGACATGAAAAAGATATCCGACCATATGTTCCAAGTAGAGATTTTAGTTTGGAAAAATATGTTATATTGTATTATATATAACTTCTTTTTTGTATATAACTTTAAAACTCATGACCAAATTAATTTCATTCCAATGTGAAATCTTGCTTTTATTTTTGTCAAAAAAAGGGAGATGGACAGTGACTGGTGTGAGATGCAACAAACATACATAGCAATGCTAGGCTGTATGGCATAAAGTTCACCACTAACTTCGTTAACCATGTGGTTTGGAAAATTATAGTCTTTATAAATACTACTTTTTGTCATTTTTTTGATATCTTCCAAGATAAAAATGGATTATGATTTGACATTTTTGCAAAAACTTTAAATTATTTTATATACAGATTCAATAAATAATATTTTATAAAACGAAAATGAACACAAATTTTGGTATAAATGAAAAACTCAGTAATAGACAGATAATGAGATGCTTCGAGAGTTTGTTGAGAAAGCCTTGCAATTGGGCCAACCAATTTATTGACCAGCCTTTTTATCATTTAAAAAATTGAATTAATTGGTGGAATACTTAGGATGGACACAATTAAAAAGATAAAAATAAAGACAATTTTAGTGGTATTTAGAGGTGTACTTTCACACAAAAAACAATTTGTTCATGTTCACAGTACACACTTAGAATCATGTGGGATTTTCAGAAATGTGGTTTCTTTTTCTTGTATAGAAGTACACATTCCATGTGATTAGTTTGATATCCAAATCCATTGAGGGGCCAAAACTCTTTTTTGTGTGAAAAACTACTCTAAGAGGTTTAATAACAAGAGTATCGCACTTCTCACAACATTTTTTTGTTTATTCTCAACGTGAGTTAACATACGCAGGAGTATTTTGTGTTGGGAATGAGAAAAAATGTCGTTAGAAGAGCGGTACTCTAATAACAATTCAAAGTTTTAGATTTGTTCATTTTTATTAAAATTGGTTATTCAAGTATTAAAACATTAACACCTTTGAATTTTTGTCTCAAATTAGTCTCTTACATTTTATTTTTTTAGTAACTTAGTCCCTTGCACATCACTTCATCCGTCTTACAATGAATAATCCATCAAATTATTTTACACATATTATAAAAATGGTATAAATGGAAAAAGGAGAAAATACTTTTACCAAGAATTACCATTTTTTAAGTATTGACGTAGTCACTGTTAAAGTAATAAAAATTTATGAGAAGGAATACAAAAAGGAGAGAAAAGAAAATAAGTTCTAGTAACTAGTAAGTAAGATACCCATTACTTCCGCAAAGAGGGTGGTAGAAATATGAGGAGGCACGAGGCAGACATGAACATTGTCACTCCTGCACCAGATGAGGGTTGTTCTTTGTTAAGTAAAAGATGCTAGTCGTATTAATTAGAGGATATAATTGGAGGTCCGAATTTGAAAAACATATTAGTATTGCACTCAAAATAGGAAGAATCTTTCTGTTTAAAACATTTTTCTATAAATAGATCACTCATTGTTAGACCAATGGAGTAGAAGTTTTTTTTTGGTAGTGGCCGGGGTTTGAACCCCGGACCTTGCATATTTTATGCATTGTCCCAACCAACTGAGTCAAGCTCACGAGGACCAATGGAGTATAAGTTAACAACAAATGTATAGAAAAATGATAAAAAAAAAATATTCAAGAGGAGTGCAGAGGTTATACAAAAGAATCAAACTCTTTACCACTTAAATCATAAGTCTATTGATTCCATGTAACCACCACTTTTTCTTAGACAATAATGTAGAACAAATTTTATATTTGCACAGCATGCTTTTTTAACTACAACATAATTTTGAATCAGAGACATTCATGTGAAATGTTTTATATTTACATCCAAGGAAAAAAATAATCCAAAGACACTCACGGCAAAACGTTTAGAAGCACTCATTGTCAAGAATTCGCGGCTTGTGAGGGAAGAAACGCCGAAGCATCTACAAACATGAATAAAAACAAGTCACTGCTTATTCTGAGGAACTGAATCAGCAATGGCAACAAGTTTCTTCTCAAGCTCCGGCTTGTTGGCTCCAACAAGCTTGTCAAGTTGTTGTCCATCTTTAAGAAAGAAGAAAGTTGGTGTGGCTTTGATGTCCCATGAAGTGCTGAAATCCTGCAACATACACAACCATGTTTAATCAAATGTGTTGCCACGTGACATGTTACCAATTACACTTACCACACCATAAACAAACTACAAAGTAAATAATCATCCAAAAGATATGATTCACAATTTCAGTCCCCTTATTCTAATTCTGAAAATATAGTCCTCCAATTATTAAAATATCATAAATTTTCTCTGCCACTGAATGAGACTTATATTTGCCGATGTGTCAAGTTGAATAATGAGCTGGCAAGTCACTGAGTGCTGTGACAATGCGTATTTGGGAGATTGAATAAAGATAGGACCTGATTAGAGTTTATAAAATCCAATGATTAATAATTTCTTTTCCATATCATTAAAGTGTTGTTTAAAAAAATAAATATAAATGACAACAAAAATCAGATCTCCCAAACATGTACTGTTAATATCACCCAGTGACCTGTCGGCTCATTATTCGACAAGACATATAAGCAAAAATAAGTCTACAATTCAGCGGTGGAGAAAATTTTAGAAATTTTAAAAATTGGGAGAATATTTCGCCTTTAGAAATGGAGTGACCAAAGTAGTGGATCGACAAAAATAAGGGGACCTAAAGTGTTGGTTCTGAAAAAATGAATAAATGACAGGAAAATTTATAACTTCACTGCTTACAGTTAGTTCATCCACATCAACTAATAGGAACATCATAGATGTGTATTTCTCAGACATCTCGCAGTAATATGGTGCAATCACCTTGCAAGGCCCGCACCACACTGCGCTGAAATTTGCAATCACCTGTTGAACAAGGAGCTTTATTAGTAGCAATTGTACCAAAAGAAAACAAATTATATAGCATAACAGGTCAAATGAAGTTAAGGAAAATATATAATGTAAAATCTGCAGTCAATAAATTATACATTTTAACCACATGAGAGAGATCAATACATAGTGTCTCTGAAATCATGTCAGAGTGAAAGAAAGTACTAACTAGCAATTACCGCTAATACGGCCTTGTTTGGATAAACAGTTTACTTAAGCCCTTATAACATAACCATTTATCTTATAAGTGCTTATCGATGAGATATTTCCTTAACAAAAGATAAAATAAAGTCGAATTGATTTCATATAAGCTGATTCCATAAGCTATCCTGGATAACTTATGGAAATAAGCTGGAAAAAGCTTATGGACATATAATAAGGTGTTTCCATAAGCTCTACCAAACTGTATCACATGTCCTTATGCCAGTAAAATCTAGATAAGCTCAAATAAGTCGATTTTCACAGACCCTGTATCTACACCACCACTAGATTGGGCAGAGAAAATCATGTCAAAAAAATAGAGACACTGGCCTAATTCAGATCCACTTCTAGCTTGAAAGAAATTTTCAATTAAATAAGTTATGGACCTTCAGTCCGCAAAAATCCTTAATATAAATCTTTACGGAGTAGTTAAAAGAGAGAGCTTTCAAAAAAAATTAAGATGCCGATGTTAATCTCAAACTTATACAATAACTACTTGTCTAAAAACTCATAGTTAATGCAAGATTTTTGTATTATTTTTTTTATCACAAGTACTTCTTCAGAAGTTTATCCAAACTGACTCAAAGTCAAGTGTCTTTCAAATGTAGAATTCTTTCTGTAGTTATACCACCAAAAAACTCCTAACGAGATTATGGCGGTTTTGAAAATATGGATGTTACTGAATACCAACTATACAAATGTGCAGTAGATTCTGGCAAGGTTTAAATGATTCATCCAAACAAAACAACAAAACGGAAATAGGTCTTCAATTGTATTGTACTGCATATTAAAAACTAGGTCAAAGTGAAACTTACAATTTTGCCATCCTTCTTTGCTTCTTCCAACTTTTGGTCCCAAGCTTCTTTGGTGGTAATAAGTGCCACATTACCGGCAGCAAACTCCACATGTTGATCAGAATCATTATCCCTATCCCGAGACTACAAGCATTAAAAACATGAAACTTCTATGTCAATTGATTCATCAATAAATATGAAAATTGATGGATTACAGAGCAAACATTAAGAGCTACAATACACCTAAACACTTTCCCTTATTCCTTGTTTTTCAATTTACATAAACCAGTAATGTTTAGGAACAGAAATATCACGGATAGAGGCTTACAGAAGAAATTACTCCTAGTTAAAGATTAGGGATTGTTGCATCATACTGAATTAATAGGTTTTTCACAGATCAAAATCAATGCAATATCAGTTATGAGACGGAATAGAGATGAATAGAAGAGATGTATTAACTATTAAGAACTATCTGTAAGTCGCTGATTAGCCTTTTATCAACGTTAAAAGATTGAGGGGATGAGGTTTAAAATGAGAACACTACAGCAAATTAGCTTGAACGTTTAGCATTATTATTTTTTCTCTAACATGATCTTTATCTTACACAGAGCTACTTATCAGATGCAATTAAAAACTCTTTCACCAGTTACCTGGGCAGTGTGATTTGAACTGTAAGTTATTGACTAATACTTAGATGAATTAGAACAACTGGCAGACCTAAAATAATCTCTCCTTTCTAATTCCTACATAGTTTTCATTAGTTTCTGCATTCTGCTATATTTGTTTCTCTATTCTTGCTTTTACTATAACTGTTTAATTTATCTGCTACTGGTCGCATACAACACAATACGCAAAGGCAAGCTGTAGATGTAAAAGTTAATCTCTATTTGGCTAGCAAATAAATAAGTTTTTGCCACAAAAAGAAGGCGCGGTAAAAGACTATCAGTTCAAAGTCACAACAGCTGTCTTTCCTTATGCGTTGATTCTACCAAAGGACCAACACACTACACACTTAAGGAAAAAATCATGACCTTTGCTTATAGAGTGATCTTATATGTACAATTTATCGGAGAGAACAGAAGAAAGGCCTCAAACTTTAACTTTTAATGATCAATAACAGAAAACAGTATGTTTGACGTATCCAAATATTCTTACCTTGGCCAAGCAATTCCCCATTTAAATATTTGAAAGCCGCTAACTTGTATACTTTAATGAAAAGAAACCGACGAAAGACCACCTATTTCAGCAAAACAAATTCCCTGAAGTCTGCCAGAACAAAAGAGATATTACATAAAACAATAGCAAAGTTAGAGATTAATCAATAAATATATAATCACGCAACACTTAATTAGCCCATTATGAGCCTAGAAGAACAGGAAAAGCAAAAATTCAACAATATAAAAAAAGTACACTCCTATAAATGTTCACTTAGCCATATATCAGAAATTATTTCCTTACATTTCTGAAGGTGCAAAATCAAGCAGGGGAAGAAAAATATTTAGAAAGAATAACATTCATGCATTCTCAACAATTGTCAAGTTAAAGACTCAAAAAACAACACCGTCCATTCCCCCTCGATCATAGAAGAGGGTGTCTTTATCAAAGTGAAAATGAGAGTAAATAAAAATTACTCCAAGCCGGATTGGATAAACTTCTCAAGAAACGGATAAAGAAATCATTGTGCATGTGCATTAGCCAATCTCGGCCGCTCTTTGGATCAAAATTTCATGTTTTATGAGTCTTGTCCGACTCATATTAGGCATTTACTGTTAGCGGATGTTATGGGGATTACTACCCCACATTTTGATTCTTCTGTCGTTTTTCTTTTTTTCGGGCTTAGGCTACGAATGAAGAGATATTAAAAGAATCTTACAATAATTTATGAGTTTCTTAAACAATAACTTCCTTAAACAACAACTTTCAGTACAAGTTGAAATTAACTTGTTTACTAAAGCTGGTTTATTTCTCAAACTTGCACACGGATACCCCGACAAAGGAACCGTTGTAACAATCTCTTAACCATACTTTATTTAACTCCCGGCTGAACTCCAGATTACAAAACCTCTTTCCCTTAGTAACCAGATGGTTACGACAAAAAAAAAAAAAACACTCCAAAGAATACCTTAGGAAATAACACAAGTACTCCAAAAAATGCAAATCAAAGTAAATAAATTCCAAATGGAGTGCATTAAAAACTCCCAATATTTGGATCAGAAAATTTCTTTGGTTGCTAAGAAACAAGAAAGGAAAAAAGCAATATAAACAGTAATATATGAAATCAGCTAGTTTGCAATAACAATAACATGATTTCAACATCGGAAAATTAAAGTTGCAAACTTTCCATCAATATAAACAACCCCATCAAAAAATAAATAAATAAAAACATATAAAATCAAATTAAAAGCAAAAAAATTGAAAACTATGGTGTGAGGCTAATAGATTACTGGTGCTGAAATAAAAGAGGAAGATGAAAAACATACCCAATTAGTAAATTTGAGGTGAAACAGAAGAGATTATGAAAGTGAAAGTAGAGATACAAATACAGTGGACCTCGTAGTTGGAGAAGAGAAGATAAAGTAGTATTGTGGTTTGCGTGAATAACAATAATTGTGTTGTGGTTAAACACAAAAATGTAGTACTATTTGTTATTTTTTACTGAAAAATAGGTTCTTGTAACATAAGCAATCTATCTAATCTAATCTAGTACAATAAATTGTGTTTAAACAAGTTTTGGTATGTGATGTCTTTTGTTCTTTGTCGGGTATCTTATCTGTCTAACTATTTATAACTCTAGAATAGAACAGTGGTGAAAAAGATTGAGTCAAAACAAGTAAAATTTCAACAATCGTAAAAACAAGTTGTTGTCAACAAGATTAAATAAAGTGAAGAGACAAGATTCAACTTGATTCTTCACAATCTTTTTATCATCTAATTTAATCTTTAACGAAAATTAGTTTTTGACTCATTATAATATAGAAGTTGATTTGTCAAAATATCAAGAACTAATCTCAATATTATTTTTTGTCGGAAACTAAACTGGACCATAAAAAAATTGTGAATGGTCAAATTTGATTTTTACTCTAAGGAGAAATGGTAAATTATAATTTCAAAATTAAGAAAGTGAAATAATATATAAAATAAATAAATAATAAAATAGAGTAATTTAAAAAATATTGTTTATTACCTTAAATAATAGTAGTAGAGTAGGAGATCCAATTTCTTGTTTGAAAATATTATTTAAAGTGAAGTCTCGTTTTTTTTTCACAAGATTCACATGACACAGTTTAGTCCTTTAAAACCACACAATTTTATGTCTTTTGAATAAACTGAAGTGGGTGAACTTTTGTTTGGTTCCAATTTCCATCCATAGTTTATTATCTATTTATTTTTTGACAAGGGGTTCCAATTTCCATCCATAATTTTTCTTTACTTCTCATTATTTCTTCTTCATAAATCACCAATTAATGGAGACATCAATTCTTGACATTGAAAAAAATAGTTTTTCTATATAAGCTCTTTTGCGTCTTGCCATTTCAAAATTATCTGTACACAATAATATTAAGTTATCCGAGTGAAAACGAACTCAAATTTTTAAAGTAAGGTTTTGAGTTTGAGCTTTGTTGATGGAAAAAATATGGTTGAAAAGAAAGATCACAATCTCGAATTTCTAAAGTAAGGTTTCGAGTTCGAGCTTTGTTGATGAAAGAAATACTATTGAGAAGAAAGATCACACTAAAGATGATCAGCTAAATTTTTCAACGAAGATTAAACATATGTAAAATCCATGAATACTATACACCAATAACATAATCATCCAAAAAGTTGTGCGTGAAATAATAAATTTAAAACATTTAGGTCACATTTTAAACTCGTCAACAACATTTGAGACATAGCATATTTAAAAACTTTGTCCATTGAGTACTTATCGATGAAAGAGAGTTAAGAAGATGTAAGAAAAGTTGCTGCTAACATTTGCACAGAATAAAATAAATTCCTAGTTCCTACATAAAGTGTCAAAATAATACAAATAAAAAAAATTACAATTACGTTAAAAAAAAAAAACTACAACTTTATGCAAGGTAAGCATGATAGTATTTGATCAAGAAGCTGACCTATATGTTATTGGTCAATTCATTATTTGCTTTAGAAGGAGATAGGAAGGTGCTCACACACCCCTTGTGATTGCCCTCATTCATTGCCAGCTAAGAAAAATGAAATAACAACCCAATTAAAAATATTAAGAGAATGAGAAGTTAGAATTTAACAATTTAAAAGGAACAAAAATTTTGCAGTATTTTCTCTAAATGGATAAGGCCAAAAAAATCTCTATCACCAGACAGAAAGGTCAGTTGAGATTCTTCAAAGCCTTGGTCGATTAAACCATGTTTTAAATACAATATTACTAGTAAAAATGCTTTGTGCAAATATATATGATTATATATGAGTTTTGCCAGAAGATATATTTTATGAAAATGTATTTTAGCAAATTATTTTATAGGCATTTGTTAAAAACACTAACTAATATTTATGAATGTGTCTTTTAGCAAGTTTATAACTAAAAAATGTATAATCTCACCTTCAGATGTGGGTTGCTAAAAGACATATTTATGAATGACTTCCAGCAAAATCAATTATATATATCCACCAGGAATAATCATATGAGATTCTTATGGAATCAAATAAAGAGGAAAATTTAAGGGTCTTAGTCTACTCACCTGTAATGGGTATCACATGGTTTTATTAAAGCTTAGAAAATATTAGTGTTTGCCACGTCTGATGGTGCAAAGAAAGAAAATGCAATACACGGTTTCTGATCTCATGTATCAATGCTTAACTGGACTTCAGATTATACCTATGTTTTGTTGTGCACTACTTAATTTTTATGAAGTATTCTAATTGTAATTAGTACCTAGATATTGGTAGTTTGTCATAACATTGTACTAACTCGTGACTTACATGAAATCTATTTATGAATGATTGTTTTAAAGTCCAAAATAAAATCAGAACATAGTGGGGAGTTGTCAATTTTTGCAAGCTGGAGTGGGAAGAAAATTGAAGGTTAAGTACCATTTTGTTATATTGCACGGACTATAATAACATTATTATTATTCAAGTATAAGAATGTTAACCAAAGCTAAACAACAGAGGAACTAATTAATTACTTATTCACAAAGCAATCTCCAAACTTGATAAGTTAGGGAAAGCGAATTCACAATTTGCAATCATCACTAAGCACGGGAATCCAGTTGTGTTTGTAACTTTCTATTAAATGATGGGTCACTTTGACTAATTATCTATAATGTATCAATATTTGGAATCATTCAACAATGATCAATGTCGTCGAAAATGTGAATGTTTATAAGAGGGACTTATAGGACATACAAAAAGAATTCTCGTTTCAACTGAACTTTTTCCATACGTCTATGATAAGAATCAAACTCCTAACTACATGTTTAAGGGATATAGATTTGTTAGTACTTCAACCAATTCATTTTTGGTAATTTAATTTTTATTATCATATTAAAATATGTCAACTTAGTAATGTTATTATTGTTTCAATATACCACCTTAAAACAATATCATGGATTGTAAACAACTAATAAATTATTATCATTTATTGAATTCTTTGTTTAAATTTTTATCATCCATTATCGGGAATCTCATGCATCAAATATTTAGGGACTCCCTACTAATCGAGGGAAAAGTACATTATGAATATAATACTAAAAATTTATTGAGTCTTGCTAACTAGTGTTCTAAGAACATTGTTTAATGATTCTATTATAGAAATTTTTGTCGTGGTAATAAAAGTTGTATCTTTTGTCAATATATAATTACAAAACTTTTTAAAACAAACTTACTACTCTTGGTATTTCAACCAATGTCCTAAGGGTAATCTCTAGCGTTTCCCAAATTTATAAAGGAAACTAATTGGAATTTAATTTTGTCATTATAAAAAAAATTTAAAAAAAACTAGGGATGGGGAAATAAACAATTAGAATTTAGAGGATATGATAAAGACATATTTTACTATATTCCTTTGCACATCAGTAAGTATGTAAATTTTGTCAAAAATAAATATCGAATTCACAACGATCACTCAAAAGTTTGATTGTTCAAGTTTGCAGTATTCTAAATCAAGTTTTGAAGGTACGCAATTTGCTTTAAGAAACAATTTGTAAAATGGATTGTAAATATGAATAAAGAAATTGTGTCGGGATTAGATGTCATTAACTATTGAGGTAATTGCACTCACCTCCCTTGAGGTTTCTTTAAATTACACTCACATCGCCTCTAGTTTTTAAATATACACCTACATCCCTTATTTATCTTTGCAAATGACAGAAACCCCCTCTCACTTTAACACCGTTATTCTTATGTTAAAACCAAAACATTCCAATTTGTTTCCTTCTTCTACCACCTTTGCTTCCCTGCCGGCATTGTCGTCGTCCCTCCCCTTTCTGTGATGGTTTCTTCAAATGGACACTGTCATCGGCATCCGAATAGCTCCCATTGAAAGTGACTCATCAAGGTTGTGATTGTTCGTTTCCGACTGAGATATATACCGTCGGTGTCATTTTCTTCATTGAAATCATTGCCACCCCTAGGATACACTTCAATCCTGAACAAAATTTAATAAAAAGAAAATAAAAAATTCAAGCAAAATCCATTAAAGAAAGATCGAAACCCAAATGAGAAAAACGGAAAAGATTTCACATTTACCAAATTCATAAGAAGAAAAAAAAATTTAGTGGTATACTGTACGTTTTGCAGAGAAGCTGAGTTTGTTTTTGGGTGTAATGTGCTTTTTGCATAAAAAAATTAATGTTTTAACCTTTGTTTGGTTCAATTATTTAGTCTGTTTCTTTTTTCTTTTCAAAGAGATACCTTGCTTAGATGAATCCATTTATGAATCTATATCAATTCACGAATGTTTATTTATTTATTATTTTTCCATTTTTCAATATGTTGTTACGAAGAAATAGGAGGACTACAAAAGGATGAATTTTGTTCTATTATGGAGAAAGACGACGAAGAAGCAAATCAAATGGTTGGGAATCAATATAATTTTGAAGATACAGGAAAAGGAAGTTGTAAGTTGTTAACGGTGGTAACCGAGTTAACACATTTTCTTAATCAATTATGTATTTTCTAAATGCATTTATGTCTCTACATCTATGTTTCCATGTTTGGCAAACGACTTGAAATTCATCATATGAATTGACTTTCAATGCTAAGCAAAATAACCAATCTATTCAATGACATATGACCGAAATATGATAGAGGGAACAAAACTGTTGAAATTTTAAACATGGGAACCAATTCCACAAAAAGATGATAATAGGGCGACCAAAACTGCAATTAAGTCTATTTAATAATAAGGAAAAATCAATCCTCCAACTTCGAGATAAAGTAAAAAAATGATATTTGTACAAGAACTTTTATGACAACTTTCTGTCTCATACTCATATTATGTTTTTACTTTTTCCCTCTCTATTGTTTTGATTTTTGTGTCAATACATCTATTTCTTTGTAAAATTATGATTGTCCCAAAAGTTGTTAATCAAATAGTTGTTCAAATAACACAATTCATAAAGTAAAGTTTCTTTCTTTTCGGTGGCCGAAGACAAAGTATGTTAATTTTGCTTTTAAGTTATCAAAGTTGGTGGCAAAACCCTTTTGTTTGTATAACATCGATTGATTTGTTCTTGTTTATCGTATTTTAGATTTTCTATGTTGAAAACTTTGGTGTTTTTCTGCACATCTTGTGCTAGGGAGAATACTTTTTGCTTGTTAATATATTTCATTTTAACTTGTTTAAAAAAAAAACTTGTTACACCTAATAAAAAATTAATTTTAACCTTAATCTAAAATTGATAATTTTACTTTTTAGAAATTTAAGGGTTATAATTTTTTTTTAATGTATGATAAATCATATACAATTTATTTTTCCTCATTCTCATGTATTAAATATGACTTTTGGAGTCATACATATCAATCACCAAGAATGTTACTGACTAACTAGATGTTGTGTGACACAACCAATATATACATTTTTTAAAAGAATTCATTCTACTTGATTTTTCATGTATTAAATATAACTCTTTAGACTCATGTCTCATGCATGTCACGTGATAATGAATATTATATATATGAAATACACAATATTTATAAATTCTAACTCCTATTGCTCTTATGTATTATGTGTGTATTATCTATCAAATAACTAGTTTTTTTTTTAAAAATAATTACATAATTTTGTATTGTTCTATTATTTCCCTGCCAAATTATAAACTCCAACAACTACCACTTTGAACTTGGATGAAGCTACATCAACTCACAAATTTTTTTCCTCCATATAAACCTTGCTTAAATACACCTAAAAATATATATATATATATATATATATATATATATTTTTATATAAATTGATTATAAAAATCATGATTGCTAAAATAGAGGGAATGAGACAAATTAATGAATCAATGCTGATCGATTGACAAATTCTGCATAATGAAACATATTTGGGTTGATGGTCCAACACATCAAACACAAAATGATTATGAGACATTAAAGAGTCCAACAAAACATAAAATTTGCTTAATTGCAGTTTTGGTTTCCTATTTTTATTTTTTTGTAAACTTGGTCCCCTGTTTTAAAATTCGACGGTTCTGGTTCCGTTATCTAAAATTTTGTCTAAAATACGATGATATAACATGTTTTAAATGGTGTTTTCAAGGGAACTTTCTTACGATTTCATCGACGTTGATATTTTCTCGTCTTCAAATCATACATGATGACATTTAAAATCTATCACATCACGTTTTTAGTTAAAAAATATGATAGAGGGACCAAAACTGTCGAATTTTAAAATAGAGGGACCAATTGCACAAAAAGATGAAAATATGGGGACCAAAACTGTAATTGAACCTAAAATGTAATTATTATAATTGTCAATAATAAAAAATAATTCTTTTTCTTAAAAAAAAAACTCATTTAATTATTAATTTAACGATTTGGTGTAACGGTACACTCAAATTTTTTGATGTACCATAGAATTTACCGTATAAATATTATTATCATATACATAAACGTGTGTCTTTAACGCGGAGCTGTGCAAACAAGAGAAATGTATGGAAAAAATTAACAAACTCGAAGTTTGAAAGAGTTGTGCTGGAGACACCGGAGCACAAGGTTGCAGCACGGGGTGGCGGCTGAACTCAAAGTGTGTGTATGCTTGTTATAATTATAGGAAACCTTATGATTACATTGGTCTCGAGATCAACATTGCCGCAGTTCAAGTGAAGTGATTTGTATTATCACTTTAGAAATGATTAATGATTTTAATGGCAAATTGTTTATCATTTACTAAAACATCCTTGTTAATTATAGTTACTAAAACAATTACAGATGATTGAAATGTAATAAATAATGGTATGTGTCATACCCCAATTTTTGACCTAAGGTCTTACATTCATACACTATTTGATCCTGAATAGTCTCTGACTTCTCAGTGAAAAATTCAGTAGAGAGGTATTTTAAAATACCTCATTTTTGTTCCAATTCGGACCTTCTTCTCTCTTTATCTTTATTTTTTTATTTACTTTTATCTTTTAAAATTCCATCTTTTATTAATTCTCTTTTATTTTTAATTTTAATTTTACTTTTAATTTTTATTTTTAATTAGTCATTTTTCTTCTTTTACTTTAATCACTTTTATTTTAGTTTTTACTAATTGTCCAAAAAAATAATAGTGTCAATGTCTAATAGGTCACAGAAAATATGTCCAAGGTCCAAAAAATTTCAAGTCAAGTGTCAACTTTAACATTCCTTTTTCAAAATTCATCATAATTGTCCATCAAAAACCATTAAACCATTTTTCCATTTTCATCAATCTCCTCACCTATAAATAGAGTCATCATCCCTCACAATTTGACACACCAAAAAGTTCTCTTGAGTTGTCAAAGAACTTTTCTCTCTTCTCCCTCATTTAGCTTGTGTTGACGAGCTATTCTTTTCTTCTCCCTCTTTTTCTGTCCCTTCGGAATCTTGTCCCTTCGGTACTTTTGTCCCTTCGGTTGTCCCTCTCTCTTAGTTTCTTTTATTCTCTTACTTTTTAGCATTTTTTTGCGTTTCATCTTATTTCTATTATCATTTAGCAATTTAATTATTGTCATTTATTTTCCAACAATTAGAATGTATCTAGGTTCAATGTAAACAATATAAATGAGAAAAGTGTGCGTGTGTGTGTCCTCTTTTATTTCTTTACCGCTTTATATATGTCAAAAAATGCAAAAAAAATTAGGTTAGGGATTTTGTGGTGATCCAACGTCACTACAAAA
>Ga0315914_1003069_pt1 | contig 25496 bp, 15 predicted proteins | sample MpolenodulesMG_FD_203920 | JGI IMG/M metagenome (GOLD analysis project Ga0315914, IMG submission 203920) | Medicago polymorpha root nodule microbial communities from Los Angeles, California, United States - elongated nodules | ecosystem: Host-associated > Plants > Roots > Nodule | place: USA... | reverse complement strand
GTTTCTATGAATTATAAATTTATGATTTTCTTGGGACCGAAAATTATAAAGGGATCTCCCGAAAAATTATTATCTTATTATTTTATCGAGTTTTTTAATTTTTTACATTGACCCAAGTCGGGATCGGACAAATTTATTATTTTAGAGAGTTTATTAATTTACCGAGTATTAATTTAAAGAGTTTCTACCGTAGAAGTGCCCACGAGAATCTTCGTATTTTAATATTGACGGTTGGTTATTTTTACAATTCGGACCTCGCAAGTCAAATGTAAGGAATCTTCTATAATAATATCACTTACCACTAGAAACTTGCAAGAGAAAGATTGAAACATAGGTAGTAGAACAACAAAGTGTGTTTGAAAACAAAAGAGCGAGTGGAGTTTCTTATCTAAACTTGTCCGCAAAGATGGAATCTCAATCCCAAAAACTCAATATTATATTTCTACCATATCTAACTCCTGGCCATATGAACCCTATGATTGACACAGCAAGGATATTTGCAAAGCATGGTGTTAATGTTACCATCATCACTACACAAGCAAATGCCTTGTTATTCAAGAAAGCCATCGACAACGACACCAGTTGCGGTTATTCCATCCGAACTTGTGTCATTCAATTCCCTTCAGCACAAGTTGGTCTTCCAGAAGGTGTCGAAAACATCAAAGATGGAACTTCCTTGGAGATGCTTGGTAAAATCGGTCATGGAATTTTAATGCTTCAAGATCAAATTGAAATTCTGTTTCAAGATCTTCAGCCGGATTGCATAGTCTCTGATATGTTTTATCCTTGGACAGTCGAATCAGCTGCGAAACTTGGTGTTCCAAGGATATACTATTACAGCTCAAGCTACTTTTCTAGCTGTTGTGCTCACTTTATTAGAAAGTATAAGCCTCATGAAAATTTAGTCTCTTATGGCCAAAAATTTCCAATTCCTGAACTTCCACATAACATTGAAATTACTTCTTTGCAGCTAGACGAATATTTTAGGACTAGAAGTCAATTCTCAGATTATTTGGATGTAATATATGAATCAGAAAGCAAAAGCTATGGAACACTATATAATAGCTTTCATGAGCTTGAAAGTGATTATGAGCAACTTTACAAGAGCACCATGAGGATTAAAGCATGGAGTGTGGGACCAGTTTCAACATGGATTAACAAGGATGATGGAAACATTGCTATAGAGTCAGAATTGTTAAATTGGCTTAACTCTAAGCCTAATAATTCTGTATTATATGTAAGTTTTGGAAGCTTGACAAGGCTTTCTGATGCTCAGATTGTTGAAATAGCTCATGGACTTGAGAGTTCAAGTCATAATTTCATCTTGGTTGCTAGGGAAAAAGACGGAGGCAAAGTCAGAGACAGTTTTCTTCATGATTTTGAGCAAAGGATGAAAGAAAGCAAAAAGGGCTATATCATATGGAACTGGGCACCACAGCTTCTGATATTGGATCACCCTGCAACAGGAGGGATTGTGACTCACTGTGGTTGGAACTCAATTCTTGAAAGCTTGAGCGTTGGTTTGCCAATGATTACATGGCCAATGTTTGCTGAGCAATTTTACAATGAGAAGTTACTTGTTGATGTTTTGAAGATTGGAGTTTCAGTTGGATCAAAAGTGAACAAGTTTTGGTCTAGTGTCGATGGTGATGCTTTGGTGAGAAGGGAAGAGATTGCAAAAGCTGTGGCAGTGTTAATGGGAATAGGAGAGGAGAGTGGAGAAATGAGGAGGAGAGCAAGAAAACTTTGTGATGCAGCTAAGAAGAGCATAGGGGAGGGTGGACCCTCTTACAACAATTTGATGCAATTAATAGATGAGCTTAAATCATTGAAGATATCAAGAGGGATTGAGAAAACAAAACTCAATGAATGAAATGGAGGAATAATTAATTATGGTTTTTTAGGTTGTGGAACTTATTGATATTACAAATAAGGAGGAACATTATCCAAGTATTTTCTCTTTGAAATGAATTTTCATGATTCTAGTAAAATCAATAAAATTTTATTTTTACTTAATTGCCCAAATTTAACCCAGCCCAAGTGGTATTTGTAGTGATATCCTCTTGGTGTCTTGTCTTTAATGTAATTAGTAGATACTTAATATGTTTCATGTCTTCCTGGTATCATTTCTCATTTGCATCATTATGCTTTACATCTGTATCATCTTGCGTGCATATGCATCATGTGCATTTTATATGCATTTCATATTGAATATGATAATACTTGTAATTTAACCTTGTTTAAAGAGGTTTAACATCCTTGATAATTCATACTGCATTGGATATGTGTCATGTGCATTTCATCTACGTTTGATATTGCATATGATAGTACTTGTAATTAACCCTTGCTTGGAGGGGCTTAACATCTTTGAAAAATGCCGAGTGTTCTTTTTTGGCTTAACTTCCTTAAGAGAGCATGAACTCTAAGGTTTAACATCCTAAGAAGTTGTGAGTTATTAATCAAAAATTTCAACCTGTCTAAAAGGCTTAACATCATTAAAGTTGATGTGTCGAGGATTACTATCTTTCGTACAATAGAAATGACCCTTCCAAATTCTTAATTTCTCAAAGAGTTGTTACTCTTGTACAACAACACATAAACACACTAAAACTCTCACACAGTTTCCATTCGATAAATTAAAACGTCAATAAATTAAATTTCCTTTTGGAATGACAAGTTTTCCATTCGAGTGCCAAATTCAGAAAGTGCCCTTGTAGAGGACCCATCTTCGGCTAATGCACAAGCTGCAGCATCTTTAAGCTCTTCAATTCTTTGTTGAATCCCGCTTCGTTCTTCTCCAAGCATTAGATCTCTAACCACCTTAGCAATTTCATCTATTTCTGCAATGCCATTCTCATTAAATTTTATCTTCAAACCCACTTTAAGTCCCTCTGTCAACAAAACAGCATTCATTCTTTGCTCGCCAAATAATGGCCATGTTATCATTGGCACTCCTAACACGATACTCTCAAGTATTGAATTCCAACCACAATGTGTTAAAAATCCACCGGTTGAAGTGTGACTTAGGATTTTGGTTTGTGGTGCCCAAAGAGGAACAACTAACCCTTGTTCTTTGGTTCTCTCTAAGAACCCATGTGGCAAGTACTTTAATAGGTCATTATCATCATTTTCAATTTTAACCCTTTGGTAATCTACATCTTTAGAATTATTTGGTTCTCTCAAAACCCACAAGAATTTTTGATTACTCAACTCCAACCCCAAAGCTAGTTCATTGATTTGTTGTTGAAATAAAGTTCCTCCACTTCCAAAGCACACATACAAAACTGAGTTTGGTGTTTGACTCTCCAACCACTTCAAACACACTGACTCATTTGTCTCATCGCTACTATTTGAACCACTTTGTATGATTGGTCCAACCATATAAACTAACTGGCTGTTATGCTCACTAATGTTTTCCATTTTTGAGAAACTATTAACCAAGAAACCATGAGCAAGAGAGAACCTCTTGCAATGTTGAAGAGTTATCTCATAAACAATACTAGACCGATCTTGAAGAAAATTAGGCATGAGATCTTGGCCATGAATAGGTACGCTGCAGCCTGGTAACTGAATAGGCTCGGTGTGATCTTTGTATTCACACGAAATTTTTTCGTGCAGTGTTGGCAAATGTGACAACAAAGACATTGTCATGGCAGAAAGTGGAAAGTATAAGAAAGAAAAGAGGTTGAACTCTTTTGCTATTTCTAATGCTTGGGTTGCCAGTACATCAACAATCAATGCTACCAGCGGCGTGGTTGAAGTTGAACATAGTAAACTCGCCAACGAGTTGTGGATGGATGGCAATGATTGAGAAACTGCGAGTAGAAATAACAAAGAAGGATTTTTATGTGGTAGGTCTTTTATGCTAATTGGAGGGAGAAAAATGTAGTTTATGGATGAAGGAAGAGATTCAAGTAATTTGAGGGTGGCAGGGATAGGTGCACCAATGGTGGGGAAGATGCAAGTGATATGAATGTGGTGATGGATATGAATTAGTCTCTTGCAAAACTCAATAATAGAACTTTGATGACTAAATATAGGAATTGAAACTACTGCTATATGAGTTGTTTTAGCCATGGAATAGCAATATCAGTTCTGGCTTCTATCTATATTTTTTTCCTTATAGTTCTGGCTTTAATTTGGTTATATATCTTACTTTTGAAATCATTTTTGCGATTTGAATTTATTGAATTGCCACATGAAAATTAGTTGTTGCAATTGAATACTAGGCCCCATCCCATCCATGGATTTTAATATAGGCTGACATTATATGGTACCCATTTTGGCAGGTTTGTGATATTTTTATTTGACTTGTCAAAAGCTTAAGACCCACAAAGTTTAACGCTCGGACCCAATGGACATGAAGCATGACATTGCGAAATCCCAACAGTAGATTTTGGATAGGCACCTATGTTAAAATTTAAGGTCTAACTCATCGTTACATAAATAATTAATCTCATCCTTCCATAAATAATTAATCTTTATAAAAAAATGCAAGTATTTAATCCAACAAATAATTATACCTTAAACCAAATAAAATACTTCCGTATTAAATCCCAATTTACTTTTACAAATTGTGAAGAAAATTATATTACCATGTGCAGAATTGTATCGTGATTTGGTTATAAAAATTGCAAAATTTGCTTAAACCAAATCAAATACTTCCATATTACACTATTATTTGCACTAATAATTATTTGGTTTATAAAAATGCATATCACGATATTATTTGCATTAATAATTATTGAGGCATCATGATAAGTATTGATTTGCACTAAAAATTAGAGATGCAATAATAAAATTAATTCTTTGTGCAATCTTTGTAGATGCATGACTATTGAATTCTTCATAAAAATATGAGTTTCTTTGTTAAGTTCTTCAAGAACTATATAACAAAACTAATCAATTATTTGTATTCTTCAATGATGTATCACTAGACTTTTGAACTTTTATGGAATTCATAAAAAATAAATTCCAGACCTTTATGTTTAAGCTCTTCAAGAACTATATAAATTTAAGACTTTACTATATAACATGTCTTTATAATATAAGATCAACCCCTTATAAGGATGCATGCATGTCAAATTTATCAGAAATTCATAAGGAAATAAATGAACACTAATTGAATATGAATTGCAAAAATACATTTCTATATCATATAAATAAAAATAGATCACTATATTTATGTTAGTATGGATGATCGAAGTATTCATGCTTCACCATAATGATGTTAGTCACGAAGCTCAAACAACATCAAATATCCAAATAAATATCATAGAAATAAAATCAATCATAATGTTTATGTTAATAAGAATGATCAAAGTGTTATGCTTCACCATACTGATGCCGATCATATTGATGCTTAACCATATTGATGTAGGTCACGAAGCACAAACAACATCGAACATCCAAACATAAATTTATTTATTTAATTTTAATTATTATTAATATTTGATCTTTATAAATATGTAAGGTTCATACGATTCATAGACATATAATAATCAAACCAAAACCTACTCATGGTTTCGTAAGTGGATTAAATGTATCTATAAGGCACTGATTCCAATTGATGGAATTGTAACAATATAGCCTATAATCATCGATACAAAAAAAAAACTTATGAAATATATACATTAAAGAGAGTTGTATACATTCTCGGTTGGTTAGAGTGTGCTGATAACATGTTATAAAACTAAGGAAATAAGACCAAGAATAGAGAGAAGGAGAGGAAGAAAGAGAAGAGAGAGAAAATTCTATTATTCTCTTGTTGTGTCTAATTAGGTTAGATATGAGCTTTATTTATAATGAAATACAATGACTTGGGAAACAGACACCAATGACTTGGGGAGCAAGCACAATATGTCCCAATAAACTAATAGTATGACCCATTAACTCAATTGCTATATGAACTTCCACTTATAATATTCATAACATGAACTATTTTATAAAGGGAAATACTAATTTGTGTCTATAGGGCACATGTTAAGATACTCAAAATATAAATTATGCATTGGAAATTGTGTTTATTTACATCTCAAGAAGTTAACAATTTATTTTTTAAAATAAATATTTGTTATTGATGAAATTTTTATAATGTGTCCTAAGGGTACAGGTTAGCAGGACCCTTTTATAAAAGTTACTACTCACCAGTATTAAGAAAAGTTTTTAGAGTAATAAATTTGTCTAAAAAGTAGGTAACTATTACTAAATTTTCATTTATGTATAAATGCAAATATTAATATTTCAAGACAATTGAGAGTATTAATAACGAGTATAGCTGGAAAAAGAATATTGAATGTATCTAAAAATTTATATATATTTTGTATTTATAGACAGACATTTGTAAATAGTCTTATAATTAAAGATAGAGAGGGTATTATTTTTTAAATATTACTCCCTTCATCTCTTAATATAAGAGTACTTTACAAAAATCACGGTTATTAAGAAAAGTTGTTAGAGTGATAAATTCATCTGAAAAATGTATAACTATTACTAAATTATCATTTACTTGCTATAACATGTGCAATATTAGACATGTTAGATAAATCCTGGGTTTGTCTAACATGTGCAACATTGCACATGTTAAAACAACTAATATCAGTAACTTTTTCTTGGAAAACAACTATTATCTATTCAAAAGTTTCATACTTCCTTTGTCCCTTAACGTAGGCACCCATTGTCTTTTTCACATTTCTTAAGAAATGTTGTCAGTGTAATTAATGTGTCTATTTTGTGTGTTAATATTACCAAATTGTCCTTTGTTTGTATGTGTATTAAATTTGACTTTTCAAATTTCAAGATAAGTTAGTAGTATTAATTAGGAGTAGGTTTAGGAAAAAAATAATAAATGCATCTAGTAATTTGAAAAAGTGTTTACATTTAAGAACAAAAAGAAAGTCAAATGGGGGCTTAGATATAGGGACGAAGGGAGTACTTAATAATAAACGTGCAAGTTCCAATACAAAATTTCTATTTTAAACTTCTTAACATCTTACAGATGATAGATAAAGTACTCCCTCCGGCCCTTAATGTAGGCACCCATTGCCTTTTTCACATTTCTTAAGAAATGTTGTCAGTGTAATTAATATTCTGTTTTGTGGTTTTGTGTGTTAATATTACAAAATTGTCATTTGTTTGTATGTGTATTAAATTTGACTTTTCATATTTCAAGATAAAATAACAGTATTAATTAGGGGTATGTTTAGGAAAAAAAAATAATAAATACATCTAGTAATTTTAAAAGGAGTTTACATTTAGGGACAAAATTAAAATCAAATGAGTGATTAGATATAGGGACGAAGAGAGTAATTCTTTATTTTTTTACATGATGAGTTTCTCCAAATGGAATTTATTCCATTAAAAGAGACAGCAAACGACACCATATTTAATACTGACAGTTGGTTACACACCTATCCATCTTAACGTGTGGTTGTGATGTGTGTGTCGGTTCAAGCAGCTGGTTTTTGTAGTCATATAAACTTGCATGAAAAAGATTGAAACAAAGGTAATAAAATCACAAACTGTAGAAACAAAAGTGCAAGTTTCTTATCTAAACTTGTCATAAAGATGGAATCTCAATCCCAAAAACTCAATGTTATTTTTCTACCATATCCAACTCCTGGTCATATGAACCCTATGATTGACACAGCAAGGATATTTGCAATGCATGGTGTTAATGCTACCATTATCACTACACAAGCAAATGCCTTGTTATTCAAGAAAGCCATCGACAACGACACATGTTCTGGTTATTCCATCAGAACATGTGCGGTTCAATTCCCTTCAGCACAAGTTGGTCTTCCAGAAGGTGTTGAAAACATCAAAGATGGAACTTCCATCGATATGCTTACAAAAATCAGATTTGGAATTAGAATGCTTCAAGATCAAATTGAAATTCTGTTTCAAGATCTTCAGCCGGATTGCATAGTCTCTGATATGTTTTATCCTTGGACAGTCGAATCAGCTGCGAAACTCGGTGTTCCAAGGATATACTATTACAGCTCAAGCTACTTTTCTAGCTGTTGTGCTCACTTTATTAGAAAGTATAAGCCTCATGAGAATTTAGTCTCTGATGGCCAAAAATTTCCAATTCCTGAACTTCCACATAACATTGAGATTACTTCTTTGCAGCTAGAAGAATGGTATAGGACTAGAAATCAATTCGCAGATTATTTAGATGTAGTGTATGAATCAGAAAGCAAAAGCTATGGAACACTGTATAATAGCTTTCATGAGCTTGAAAGTGATTATGAGCAACTTTACAAGTGCACCATGCGGATTAAAGCATGGAGTGTGGGACCAGTTTCTACATGGATTAACAAGGATGATGGAAACATTGCAATAGAGTCAGAATTGTTAAATTGGCTTAACTCTAAGCCGAATGATTCTGTGTTGTATGTAAGTTTTGGAAGCTTGACAAGACTCTCTCGTGCTCAGATTGTTGAAATAGCTCATGGACTTGAAAATTCGGGTCATAATTTCATCTGGGTTGTTAGGAAAAAAGACGGTGGCAAAGTCAAAGACGAATTTCTTCATGATTTTGAGCAAAGGACGAAAGAAAGCAAAAAGGGCTATATCGTATGGAATTGGGCGCCACAGCTTCTGATATTAGATCACCCCGCTACAGGAGGGATTGTGACTCACTGTGGTTGGAACTCGATTCTTGAAAGCTTGAGTGTTGGTTTGCCAATGATTACATGGCCAATGTTTGCTGAGCAATTTTACAATGAGAAGTTGCTTGTTGATGTTTTGAAGATTGGAGTTCCGGTAGGATCAAAACTTAACAAGTTTTGGTCTGATGTAGATGATGATGATGATCCTTTGGTGAGAAGGGAAGAGATTGCAAAAGCTGTGGCAGTGTTGATGGGAAGAAGAGAAGAGAGTGGAGAAATGAGGAAGAAAGCAAGAAAACTTTGTGATGCAGCTAAAAAGAACATAGAGGAGGGTGGACCCTCTTACAACAATTTGATGCAATTAATAGATGAACTTAAACCATTGAAGATGTCAAGAGAGGTTGGAAAAACAAAACTAAATGAATGAAATGGAGGAATAATGAATTATGGTTTTTTAGGTTGTGGAACTTGTTGATATTAGAAATAAAGAGGAACATTATCCAAGTATTTTCTCTTTGAAATGAAATTTCATGATTCTAGTAAAGTCAATAAGTTCCACAACCTAAAAAGCATTCAAAAATTAGAGTTTATTGCTACATTGTCCAAATAGAAGTCAATAAGTTCCACAATTCTTTGTATTTTTCCTTTGGAGCATCGTGTGAGTAATGTTTCTGAACGAGAGGCAATGTGCTGTGAGCGTGATAGGTATAATTTTTATTTTTTTTGAACAATCTAAATTAGCCCATCTAATCGTACCTAAGACTTTGAGGAAGAGCACACTCCTAAATTCCATGTCAATACCACTAGGCCAACCCAAGTGAGTTGTGATAGGTATAATTCATACATTGGGCAAAGGGTACAAATCCAGTGTGTGGCAATTGTGCTAAGACATTGCATAATGGAAAGTTGTCTTGCGTAAATTTGAAGACTCTATTTGTTTTTATCATTAGACATGTTCTTGGGAGCAAGTGATTTTGTATATGGTCTTTGCCAACATCATCATTGGCTATAGTGTTTTCGATCTCTCACAGTTTGAGGAGTTGATTTTGTTTTGCATTGTAGCTGCTTTGATTGTTGTGTTTTTTATTTTGATATGGTATTCTCTATTGTGGTCATTTATCTGACTGATTTGGTTGATTATTTCTTTGAAAAAGTTAGTCCCTATTGAATTGGTATTCTATTATGGTGTTCTTTTTGATAAATTAGTGAGTCATTACAGTGCTCACAATGTGTTTTCGAAAAGTTCGCATTGAAGGTAGATTAGAATTTATGGATTACTTCTCTCTTTGTTGGTATGTTTCTTCATCTCTTTGATTGTCTTCCTCCGATTGGTGGTTGCTCTTTTTTTCATTGTTCTTCTCTTTGTTGGTTCCTTTTTTTTTTTTTTTAAATAAAAGTGTTTATAGCATTTCATTAATAATAATATTGTTAATACAATGATGGATATTAAAATAAATTGTGGGACTAGCTAATAATGTGGCTTCTCTTGCAAGAGCATGAGCTACGTCATTTGCTCGTCGCTTGTTGAAATCCACCCGAGAGTTTGTAAACTGGGAAGTGAAAAGTCGTCTGCACTCTAAGATAATATGGCCGAAGTCTGAGACATTAGAGTTGTTATGATGAAAAAGCATTATTGGTTGTTTTAGACTCCACCGGATAATCAACTTTATCCATCTGCATGTCACTTGACCATTCTAGCGTATAAAACAAACCAAGCACTTCGCCAATAGAGACAGGACAAATCAGAGAAAAACTCACAGTGCTTGCTAGAACAAAGGCGCCATCATCATCTCGCACACACATGCCAATACCTGTACGATTCAAAGTCTGTGAAAAAGACAAACTCTAGTCAGAAAACATCCCATACACATCCTCCAAATAAGATTCTTTACCTTTGAAGGAACTTTCATCCTCTAGATACCCGACCAAAAACTTGAACGTTGCAAATGAGAGGTGTCAACTAATTCGTCAACACACAACCAGTACGCACTACAAAGAGAAATACCCATCATTTTTCTCTTCTTTCCAAACAATATGATTAGTAGGAACCTAATAAATTAATGGAGGTTGAAGAATATAAGATACAATATCCTCACTAGACACTTGCCTCACTAATAAAATCACAGACAAAATATACTCCTGTTATACTGCCATCAATAATTGTGCACGAAGAATACTACGACATACATAACTAGGGTTGTGACCCAACTTTGCTGTAAGATAGCTATTGTTAGGAAAATACCTAGCTTTGAAAATACTAGAAACAAGTGATTGCGGCTTCGTCCGAAATGTTCACCCTTGCTTGCCCAACATTTCCAAGTTGAAAGCTCATAAGTCCTTAAGATCCATACTACCATAATTTTTATGCATCGACAACTTTTCCCTAAACATCCAATTGATGCCACGACTAGTAGCGTTACCATGACCCCACCAAAAGGAATTAATCATTCTTTAAATGGTTGTGATAAGAGTTGTCAGTAATTGAAATATGCTCATTGTATAGGAAAGAATAGCTTGCAAGACTGATTTTATCATCATTTCGCGACCCGCCTTAGATGCACTTACTTATGTTGGTTCATATGGTTGGTTTGATTGTTTGGTTTGGTTTGGTTTGACTCGTCTCTTTGGCCACAATTCTTCATCTATTTGATATTAATTCTTTATATTACTTCTTTTGTTTGTTTGATTGCTTCTCTCTATTGATTACTCTGTTTGATATATTATCTTTCGATTGGTTCTTCTGTTTGATTGTTCTTCTCCATATTGACTGGTGGTCAACATCGACGCTACGACAACCCAAAGTGGTTGACAACGGCGCTCCAATTAATGACCTTCACGGCTATCCGATGGTGGGTGGCAGAGCGCTAATGTTGACCACCACCATATCAAATTAATGTCAATTATTTTAATAATACATTAAATTAATAATATTTTATCATTAAAATATTAAGATAATATTAAAATTTTGATTTTGATTTTTTTTTCTTCAGTATTTTATTTAGTATATTATTTATAATTTATAACTTTTCTTTTTTTATTTATTAAATTAATTTTATAAATTATTAATATTTTATAAAATGAAAGTGTATTTTTATTTGACACGATTTATTGAACTTTTAAAATAAGGTGGATGGATCTGATTCATCCATAATTTTAAATGGATGACTCCAATCCAATATATTAACAAATTATTTGCTTGGTGAATGCATTGAATGAATTCGATGGGTGATGGATTGGTGGATCAAATCTCCACCTTTAATTTCAACGATTTACTTAAGGGGTCTTATATGTAGGGATAAAAGCAATATAAGTAATGAGTGAATCATCAACTTCGTCCTTGAATTTGCAAGGATCGGCTAAAATCGTCCCCCAATTATGCGAAGTATCAAATTAGTCCATGAATTTGTCATATGTCAATCAATTTAGTCCTTCCGTCCAATTTGGGTGTTAACGGTGTTGACATGGTCGTTAACCTCTCACATGGGTCTCCATGTCAGATGTCACACAAACAGGGACTAATTTGGCCGATAGTGACCAAAATTTTCAAGGACTAAATTAGTTGATTTGCTGAAAATGTTTTGCTCTTTCTTCCGCCAACGACTCTTTCTTCCCCAACGGCTATTTCTTCCCCAAATATATAAAATTGGAACCCTAATTTTATAATTTGTAATCTACACTCCAAAATCCCCAACTATTGGGCAAAAGCAACCCAACTATTGGGCATTAACAAGTCATAAATCTTAAATTTTACATAGGCAAAAAGAAACCCAACTATGGGGCATAATTTAAACAAGTCTAAAAATTACATTTTCAAAAGCATATTTTAAATATGTTTGCATCAAGCATCAATTCTTTGGAAATCCTGGGTTGGGATAAACTCCACGAATTTAGGTTGAGTTGAACCAGGTGGACCATAACTTGAATATGGTGCTTTAATAATGCTAAGACTAGTTGGATGTGCTGGTGCAGGACCCCTCACTCGTGTTTGCTTCGCCTCTCATTTGAAATATGTGGTCGTCTAATGCCATACCTCCTTGTAGTAACACCATGCAATTACATTTTCAATCAAATCAGTCCCTAAATTATAACATATTCAATCAAATCAGTCCTTAAATTTTTACACGTACTAGCAAATCGATCCTTGAAATTTAAAAGTCATACATGTCCAGACACTACTTCATTTGCAACAACATTGTCAGCATTTTGAGCATTTACAACAACATTTTCAGCACTTTCTGCATTTCATGGCACAACATTTTCAGCATTTTCTGGCACAACATTTTTAGCATTTTCAGCAACAACATTTTCTGCATTTTGAACATTTTCTTCTTCAGGCTCAGTATCAATCCAGTCTTTTGGTCTCCAATCAACACCTTGTTTCACACAACTTCTTGAGTTATGACCAATCAATCCACACCTTCCACATTGAGTGTCATTGTAAGTAGGGGTGGGCATGGTTCAGTTCGGAATGAAAACTGAACCGAACTGAACTGTTTGCTAAATTTAAAATAATTGAACTGAACTGAACTGTTTGCATTTCGAACTGAACTGAACTATTTCAAACTGAACTGAACTGTTCCTAACTGAACTGAACTGTTATTATTGATACATTTGAAAAAAATATGAAAAAAACAAATGAAATTGAATTTTAGTTACCGAACTGAACTGAACTGTTCCGAACTGTTTCGAATCGAACTGATTTGTTTTGAACTGAACTGTTTCAGTTCAGTTTCAGAATTGTTAGTAATGGTTCAGTTTTTTTTTTGTTCAGTTCAGCAGTTCAGTTCAATTTTTGGTGTTTTTGCCCACCCCTAATTGTAAGTCTTCTTAAACTAAAAACCCTAAAATGAATCTAAAAAACGGTCTAAAAAATACAACACTCACAAACAACACAACAAAGCATGCATCAAATGAAGTTTCAAGTTGAGAACGAATGGATAAAAAATGAAAATAAAAAAACGGTCACAACAATGGAGAAAACGAACAAAGGTAAAAAGAAAAAGAAGAGGAACGGCGTTTACCTTAACAAACGACGAAATCTCCATTAAAACACAATGTTTTTCAACGTTCATGGATGAAGATTATGATGATTTTGGAGAGATTAAGATGGTGGCAGTTTTAGCAAGAAGGAGAAGAGTCAGGACTTGTTTGATGTGTCTGAATGAAATGTAAGGATGTAAATGAATGGGTAAAAGAGGGGTAAAATTGGAAAAACAGAAGAAAAAAAATGAAAATGAAAAGTTAAAATGAAATTTGTTGCTTTTCAATCAAAATAGTCCTTGTACACGTGGTAGACTTGATGACACGTGTACAACACATCACAACATGCAGGAAGACACCTCATCAACACTAACAGAGAGATTGGACGGAGGGACTAAATTGATGGACGTCTGACGAATTCAGGAACTAATTTGATATTTTGCATAATTGAGAGACGATTTTGGCCGATTCGTGAAAAATTCAAAGACGAAGTTGATGATTCACTATATTAGTAATGCAATGTATATTGTAAAGCTTTTAGAAATCTTATTATAAAGTTTATCACTAAAAGATGTCGAAGAAATACAATCATATATCATATGGTGTTGGTATGCAAATGTAAGACATATATGTCTTATGTTGAATGAAAAAGTGAATGTTAACAACATATAAGTTAAAAGACTCATTCTTTTGTAAAAAAGAAAGTGAAAAGACTCATGTATCCAATATCTTAAGGTTTTTTTTTTATAAAAAAACATGGTATCAATTTCTCTTGGTATATATGATTTTAGTCCAACCGATAATCTTTTAGGTTTCTTGTACATAAGTAGAGAATTAAGAAAATAGAGTAAAAATATTTAAATGTGAAAGCAAATACTCCATCAAAAGCAAGAAAACCATCAAAATAGCATTGCAAGATTGAATAAGAAATGCCATAGTCCATATAGAAAAGTAAGAAAATTAGTAAAAGACAAATTTGATTGGAGTATAGTATACTAATATAATACTATGAACTAGCAACCACTGGCAATGTTTTTGTCGTACTTGACACTCAACCTCAACAACCAATGAAATTAAGCCACGTCATCCCACATTTTCATTAATCCTCTCCCATAGTCACATAACAAATTGGTTCTTATCTTGGTACCTCTTTATTAACTTCCATAACGATTTTACCGATATATTGCCAACTCAGCAAAAACAAAACATGTAACACACGAAACTAACCTTAGCAAAATAAAAAAGACAACCCAACAAAAACAAATTTCAGTTTCTTGTTCTTTGTTCCAATCTTGTTCACAATTCAATCTTTTATATCTAAATCCAAACCTTAGAATTCAAAATCAAATAAAAAAAATAAAAATAAAACATCTTCAGAAAATGTCGAATATAGAAGAAAATTCATCTCCTCCCAAGATACACATTGAGACTCCACCAACAGCGCCACCGGCGTCTGGTGAGGATCATCAGGGTCAGACACCTCACCAGACACCGGTGACTGCAGGGATTGCTGGAATATTGCGGCGATGGAAGAGGGAAGATTTGATAAAGAGAGGATCATTAGGATTGAGAGGGATCGGTCTGCTATTCTCTCTGATCTCCTTCATTGTAATGGCTAGTAACAAACATGGTGATTGGAAAGACTTTGATAAATATGAAGAGTATAGGTAGAAATCTTGAAACCCTTTTGATGATTTTGTGTTTAGATTAATGGGTTTGGATCAAAATTTGATTTTTTTATTAATTAATGTTTTTTCGGGGTGTTGTTGATTATTGATGGAGTTGAATTTGATTTTGGTGGATTCTTGTAGGTATCTGTTGGCAATTGCGATTTTGTCGAGTTTGTATACTGGAGCTCAAGCTTTTCGTCAAGTTCATGAACTTTCTACTGGTAAACAATTGATTAAACCAAGAATGGCTGCTTTGATTGACTTTTTTGGTGATCAGGTTTGTCATGTCCTTTATTTCTCTTTCATCACATTCATTTCCATATGATACTACATTTTTTCTAACCAATGCTCCCGGAACACTGGTTAAGGAATCCTCAAATGGAATGTTTGTCTTGAAAATGGTTTTTACTTTTGATAAAATAATAATTATACTACTTTTTTTATATAAAAATTATTTGTTTTGGTTCATTAACCAGTGCAGGAACCAGTGCTCCTGCACTGGTTAGCATTCTCCTTTTTTGAATATGACTATGATACTCTGGTTAGTGTCAGAGGTATGTATCAATCAAAGTAATGTGTTGAATTAGCATTAAATTCTCTGAAAACCAATGTGTTGATTAGAGTACAACTGATTCAGATTGTAAGAAGTTAAATTCTGAGTGATAAGAATCTCATGTTCTTAATTGTCATCAATTATGAAGACCTGTTAGTTCACTGTTTTTTAATAATTTTGGGTCAAGATGTGTGTCACACTCACTATTGTAGTTTGTAGCTTAATCTTATTGATAGAGATTGATTTTGAACTTCAAATTCATGAGTCAAGTTCATATTATCACCTATCTGAAATTAGTTTATCATATTATCACCTATTGTGTGGGAGATTTCTGTGGCAAATTTATTTTGAAAAAAAAAGGACTTTTTCACTTTTAGACTAGTGTTAACTTTACTTACTTATTTAGATGATTTCAAAAGTAATTAATCTTTGAGCTGTTAATAAGATGCGTTGCAATTCGCCTTTAGTCTTTGTGTCTAAGCCAAGGAATTGAGCTATAACCAACCTTGAAGAGACTGGTTTGAAAACTAGTGACTTCTCTATGAAGTTACCTTTATGAAAAAAGTGAAAATGAAAACTAATTTAACATCAGTTGGTTTGAAAAGTGTTTTTCTAAGGTCTCATTCAACTTTCAAATGTCAATGACCTTTCAAGTGTTTCAATAATGGAGAAAAAATTAACTGGACTTGATTCATTGATTTAGAGAAGTCAACAAATCCTTTTGAATATGACCACCGCATAATTCTAATGACTCATGTGTGTCTTGAAGCTTCATTTTGAATAATTCAAAGCTTTATACACATTTGTTTATTCAAAAACCTTATGACTAACTCTTCAATAATGTTATGTTTGGTTTTGTAAGACTAATGGTAGCAACTTGAGCTAAGCTTGAATAATGGTTAACTTTTTGGTTGCAGATAATGGCGTATCTTTTGATATCATCAGCATCTTCGGCAATTCCAATAACGAATAGAATGAGGGAAGGTGCGGATAATATATTTACAGACGCTTCAGCTGCAGCCATTAGCATGTCGATTTTCGCCTTCGTGTGTTTAGCAGCATCAGCTCTCATTTCTGGCTACAAACTATCAACTCAATCTTATATCTGAAACTACAAGAAAATTCTCCATACATTTTCATACTTCAGTTTACTTACCTGTACATCACATTTATGTAAATCACATTTATCTGTATATCACTGTTGTGAAAGGGAGTCAGAAATTCTTCTCCCTTTGAATTTGTATGTAACACTGAAAGATTATGATATTGATTTCATATACAAATAATATATAATTTTTTCAACTCGAGACTTTTTCTTACAAAATCAACAAAAGAATAACAGTACTCATTAGTCAGCTAATTTTTTGTATCTCCTATGGATGTAGTGCCTGTGACTAAGATCATTCAAGTAAACTAGTAAATGATGATTCTTTGAATCTATTCTCTCCTATGAATACAATAACTAAAATCCTACATGCTATACAAAAAACATATCCAAGATAACATATGATGTTGTGGCCCCACGTTTAGAAGTCGTTTGACAGAAAGGACTGAAGGAACGAGTCATCCTTCCTCTCATCCTTGGCCTTTAAGTATGCAGCATCTGAGTATTGTGAATGATTGGCCGATGAATCCATCGATCTTCCGAAAGATGAATACCCGAAATTTCCATGACCCTGTAACATGTCCTGTGGAAATGCCTCCTGATTTCCGTTGGCAGGAAGTCCGGTATTATTATAAAGTGAATTCGTGAAACTTGCTGAATTGGAATAGCAGTTCACTGCTGAGGGCCTAATAGGCGCTGGTATGTTGCTGTTGTTCAGAGAATTTCTGTTCAGGTTGTAACCTGCAGAGCCACGTGCAGCTGGTACATCATGGTTGTGTTTCCCTTCATAAGTTGTGATCACGGCTTTGATATCATGTGCAGCTCTTTCAACGTGTTTTCTCACTGAACAGTTAGGGGCAGTGCATTTGTAATAGCTCCTGCAGATTTTAAAAAAATGAATAAGTTAAGGTGTTCGTAGTAGCAACAAATTGAAATGTATTTGCAATTCTATATTGCAGTCTGCAGCCGTAATTTCAGCCGCAATATAAAAGTTTTAGAGGTTTCTGTAACAGCAGCAACCACATTTTACCGTAATATAAAGGTTCGCAGTGTGACTTGCATTAGTTAATTACCTTGCATTAGGATTTCCTTTAACAACTTTCTGACCATATTTCCTCCACCTAAAGCCATCATCAAGGATATCAATTTCACTTGTAGTTTGAACTACAACTCTAGGTTCTTTAACAGTTCTACTAGCTGAGGCACAATAGCCCTCATTTTCATTATCACCCTTCCTGCAACAAAGTAAAATCACAATTAGTTCCACTAAATTAAAATGCACTACACAATTCCACTCTAAAATCATGAACGACGTATTAGACCTTAAATTGCATATATCTTACCATCTTTTCGCCTCTGGTACAAGGGCGTTGTCATTTCCTCCAGAATAACTAGTTTGTGATGTTTGTTCAAATTCTTCCTCTCCCACAGAAGCTGAAGAATCTTCTTGTATGGAGACATGATCCATCGCTGATTGATCAGAAATTCCGGAGTTAGTGCATGATGAAGTAGGCTGAGAGTTTGTTCTTCTATTAGACTGAGGCTTAGGGTGGTTATGAGTTCCCTTATATACAATTTCAGTAATTTGTCCGTCCAAATCCCTCTCGACTTTCTTCTTCATTGAGCAATTTGGATTCGTGCACTTGTAATAACTACGCGGATTTTCGCTTCCTTTCACTTGTTTCTGTCCATATTTTCTCCAATTGTAACCATCTTCTGATCTCCTTTGTTCTCTAACAGGTTGAGATGGATTATTATTATAGTTATAATAACCAGATCCAACTGAATTACTATGCATTTCTGGTTTGATTGGTACAATTTCTGAGGAATAGCTCTGAGTTGATTGGAATTCAGATTTTGATGCCGTCCTCTCGGATGAAAAATCTGGTTGCTTTGTAGGTTCATTGAATTTCCATATGTCTTGTTTCTTAGTTTGTTCCTGATGTTCGAGTAAAACAAATATTTAGTTTAATTAGTATACAACAAATATCAAGTCTTATCAGGCTACATGGATCAAAATACGTCATAGTGTTCTATCACAAACCATGTTTCGAGCCATTAAAAGAAAAATTATTTTGGTCTAATAAACTTAACCGTGTTTTACTTTAAGTTGTTGTGACTATTCAACATGATAATCATTATGATATAGTCTATTGATTATCAAAGCATAGCAATATACATTGAAATATTTTCAACCAAGACTAGTAAAGTTTTAAGCCTTGTTTGACCTATTCAACAAACCTTGTTTATACTAAAACAAGAAAAAGAAAACAAAAAGTAAAGTACAAATAAGCAGAAAATAAAAAAACTCCATCAAAAACAGTAAACAAAAAACAAACTGACCCCACAAGCCAAACAAACCGCATGCCAATAATGTTACAACAAATAAAGCTATGTTTGGATAAACAGCTTAATTAAGTGTGTTTATAATATAAGTGCTTTTGTATAAGCTAATATCATAAAAGTCAAACTTTTTCATATAAGCTATAAGTTATGTTTAACAATAAGCTGAAAACAACTTATGAACATGTCATAAACTCCAGAAATAAATCTTAGAAGCTAAATTAATTCAAACAAGCCCTAAATAACAGTGGTTACCTGTTGAAACATGTTTGTGGAAGATTGAAAAACAGATTCAGGCTTAGTTTGAGTTGGAAAAGAGAAATCAGAGAAATTCTTCTCATCCTTCTTATCACCTTGTTGCTCTTCTTCACCTAAACTGTTCTTATTCCAGTTGAAGCTTTGGTTAGCAAAAGCCTCAGTAGTTGGAGAAGCAAAAACCTAAAACATAAACAAAACACACCATAATTAGAAATGTCATAAAACATGTTATTTTCCTAAACAAACAAGAATAAGAGAGTTAGAAAGTTTACATTTGGAGAAGAAAGAAAGAAAGGTGAGATCAAGAAATCAGTTGGACTAAAAGTAGATGAAAATGGTAAGTGAAAAGAAGGTGAAGATGAAAGAGGTAATGAAGGTGGTTGAACAGATTTGAATTTAGGTGCATCATTAATTGGACCAAGTTGATTATTATGATTATGATTATGATTATGATTATTATTAGTATTAAGTTCAGAAGTTTCCCAGTTATGATATTGATGATCATCCATAGTCATGTTATGATGTATTTGAAGAATGTATGAATGAATGAATATATTTGTGTTGGTCAAAGAAAAGAATTAAAGTCTTATAGTTATGTTATGAAATGAGGTTTGGTATGGTAGTGAAGAAAAGGTTATGTAGGTTTGAATATATATTGAGGAAGAGTATTGATGTAAGAAGAGGAAACAAAGAGAAAATAAGAGGAGAAGTGAATGATTGAATGATTTAATGTGTCATGAAAAACTTGTTGGAGTAGCTAAAGTCTTGGAAGGTGTTGTTTCTCAGAAGGTGAAGATTTGTTTGACCGTGGAATAACCATGCTTGGTCAATGGTCAAAGCTTGTGGATTTGACTAGGCTTAGAGAGAGAGAGAGAGAGGGTCTGTATGATACATGTATTTTTTTGGTTACCAATGTATTACTTATATTTAAAAACGGAGTACATGTATAATAATATGTGCTTTTTTTATATTTTATTTCTTATTTCAGTAGTACTACTAATGTGGTTTTTATTTTTTACAAAATGGTTGAACTATTGTTGGTAATAAATTTAACTTCCAATGTTTCTAAGATTTGTCTTGAGTATTTTTATTTTTTACAAAATGGTAATACTATTGTTAGTAAAAAATACAATTAAACATATTTTTCTCTTTGTAGCTTTAGAAAAACAAAAAACATATATTAAATGAATACAATTTAATATTATACTAAATAAAAAATGAGGATTGTAACAAAATAATTATAATTAATTTTATGTAACCAAAAAATAATAAAAAAATAAGGATAAATGAGTCTATGTATACATGTCTAAATTTTTTTTTTTTAATACATGTGCTCAAAATTTAATTTCGCTATTTCTTAGTAAAATTGAATTTATATATTTTCTATTAAATTAAGAACTTTTTTAAAATTAGTGAAAAAGTAAAAAACAATGCGAGAAACTAATGTCTGAGAAAGTGAAACCTTGTAGCATCAACTAAACAGATACATAGATAGGAGAGGGGTAAGTATTGAAGATCATTGGTTCATGAGAGATCAGAGCACCAAATTTAGCAAGATAGTCAACACTTGAATTTCCTTTACGCAGCATGTGAGCATATCGTTCTTATAGAAAGCATGTATCAATTGTGGTCCGATGGAGGAGCATATTGACGAGCAGAAGGCACACTCTCATTAATAAAATTCAATGTAATTTGATAATCAAACTCATAAATCATGTTCATAAAGTCATGATCCTAAGCAATATCTAAGCAACCTGCGATTTCAGATTGTGTTGAAGGTAAAACCACAACTCCCAACAAACCTAGTGAACCAACCACTTTAAAGAATTTCTAAGTAGGCCACCAAAACTAAACCCCACTGAATTACCAATATAACTCCCATAAGTGTTCACCATAATCACATTATCTAAAAAGGTTGTCAAGAAACCAATCTAGGGCTTCAGATGCTATTAGAGTTTGAGTAAGCAACAATCAACACTTAGATAAAGTGTCTCTCACCCCAGTGACATAATTTAGACTCTTCAAATATCTTTCCAGAACGAGATTTCACTCATATTCAAAGTTGACTCCATATCAACCAATATAATGGGTCTATGTGAATGCGTAGAGTATGCCTACAGTAGGGATGTAAATGGATATCCATGGATGCGGATAGTGTGATATTCGTGTTCGCTCCGTTTGATAAATATGAAATCTGTACCCTATCCATATCCACGTGGATATCCGTTTAGCGGGTAATCCGTGGATTTTGAGGTATCCGCGGGTTTATACAGATATCCATGGATAACATTTATAAAAATAAAATAAAAAAATTGTTTAATTTTTTTTTAGCTAAAATTTAGAAACAAAGGTTCTTCACATGCATTTCTTTTCTTTTTAGCAAAACATAATATTCATACATTACAATAACAACAAAGATCATTGACTTAACAAAAACAAAGCTCTTGCTTTGACATTCCCAACCACTTCACTTCCTTTTAAAGGAGCGTAATAACTGATAACACTCACAATACCTAGGGTGTTTTCTTAGGAAGTTGAATGATATTGAGGTTATTTATGTAATTTACTCGGTTTAATAGCGGGTATGGATATCCGCGGGTGTGGATACCATTAAATCCGCATCCGTATCCATTAATTAGCGGGTAATTAAAAAATCCATTTATTTTATCCATGAATATATGCTTTGTGCCCGTGGCGTATTTTATCCGCGGATATCCACGGGTGCGGATTTTTTTGCCATCCCTAGCCTACAACCTTGTCTCCTAACACAAAAAACACAATAGTTAGAATCGAGCTATATGATGAACATACTTGCATCATCTCTAACACAGGCTCATGCAGAGGCATAGCCCTTCATACGACCCACCCGGAAAAATTAAAAAATTAACAACCATATGTCTATTTTGCAAGATTTTATACAATTTTGTGTCGGTTTTAGGTTTCGGCTAATCTAAATTCCCGCAAAGTGGTGTACTGGCCCACCCGAAAATTTAAATAATTCAATTATAGGTCTATTTTGCGATACTTTAAAGAATTTTTCAACGGTTAATTTTAGTAACCCACCCAAAAAAAAATTTCTGGCTCCGCCACTAGACTCATGTTCACCAAGTAGTTCAATCGTATAAAATGCATACTCGATTTTTCCTTTATTAGTGCCTACAGACGATTTAGACCAAGTAGTAGGAATATAAGTTGTTTTTTTTGTTTGAAAAAACTCAACGACAAAACACACACATAATAATTCAAGAAAATGGATGTTCGAATAGGCCCTCAAACATATCAAATCTCCTTGCGCCTAAAATGTATCTACAAGATAGTTTCACTGACGGTAAACCCCTAAAAATTTACTTTCTAGTCCAAAGTCATTCACCGGTGCTTTCTCTTATATTTTTTGACGGGGAGAATTGCTTATTTTACTTCACATTTTAATAAACTTGTTATATTTTAGTTTAATATAAAATAAATAAGTATTGACGTTATATTTGTTCGATTTTATGATGTAAACGATAGTATAATACAAATAAAGAATCGCAGGCCACATTATCATAAATGGGTTCTATGGTGTAGTGGTTAGCACTCTGGACTTTGAATCCAGCGACCTGGGTTCGACTCCCGGTAGGACCTGTTGAAATTTTTGTTTATTTTTCTGGCTCTATCCTATTTTTTTTAAGGTTTATTAAATGTGTCTTAAATAACTCGTTTTAAACTTGACTGGATCCAATCATCTCATATTAATTTCATAGGACTTTGCCAGAAAATTGTTGTAAACTTTGAGTATATTTCAAAAGTTCCATATATTTTGTGTCCCAATTTTTTTGAGAATTATAGAAAAATATTTTAATAGATTATTATTATCAAATTATTATTAATTGTAATGTTTAACTTGGTTTTGTAGACATAGTCTTCATTCCAAAAGAAACGTTGCAAATGTGTCAAATAAATTCCTATTTATTAGCTAATTTTAAGCTCATTTATTGGCTGACTCATCAGGTACATTTTTTTTTATAAAATTATTCTTTCTGAATGGTAGGCAATGCTAACTTGCTTACCTTGATCAGTATCAAAATAAAAAAAACTAACTCTCCCTTTTAATTGCCAATCATTAGTAGCTCACCTATTTTTTACATTGAGAAAGGCTCTACACATAACGTAGAGAAAAATCACCTCACATTTTATAAAACCAAATTTAATCAATCTAATACATTTAATCATGTAGAATCTATTGTATCCTGGGAGGATATTCGCTTATGAGGCGGATAAATCCTTAAGGTCAGTGACTTCATCACGCCTCAGGTTATGTAATGGTTTATTGTTTTGCAGGTTATCACCTTTCATGGTTTCATGTTTGTTTACTTCGATTTTGCCGACTTCAAATACCGCAATTTCAAGAAAGATAAGTTTACTTGTTATCCTTCTTGTTTATTCTTTTTAATATTTAATTGATGCTCTTATTTATATGTTATTATTATTAATTATTTATAGAGTTAATTGAACGGATTTGTGAAATAAATTACATTATCCGTGTATATAAATTAAATTATATTTAATTTATAACTAATTAAACCAATCGAACAATAAAGTTATAAAATAAATAAACATGGTTTGTGTCTGAAATGATATTTTTTTGTTGTAACTTGTTACCAAAAAAAAGAATGGAAATCATTTGTGCCTATAACCATAGAAGAAGTCTTGCTCCTTACTTCCACACTTTAAATAAACAGAACATAGTACCCTTGATGTAGGGGTATCACTAAGACAGTAAACACATGCACGAGATAGAATATGGAAGCAATCCATTTGTGGTAATTAAAAGTACAGATAATGAAATAAGTAGAAAGTAGAATTTCAGATGGAAGAGAATAGAAAGTTTATAGTGAGAGAGTAATCTTCACAAATTCCACACTTCTCTTCCTTACCACATTCAGTTATATACTCTCCCATGCTCAATCCAAATTCCAAAGGCATATTTGTGATTTGTCACACATAGTCTGTTACAACTAACTTTGCTATAGAGTTTGTTGTAAACATGAGATTGCAAAGTTTCATTCGTACTAATAAAAAAGACAACAATTATATTATCAAAAAGATAACAGTGTATATTATCTATAAAAATTGTGTATTTTTGGGTGAGGCTGTACAATGTAAGCATCTAATAACCAATTACAATGCCTTCATATGCATTTAGCTTCTTAATCTCTTCCTTTTTCTCGCTCTCTCAATTTGTATGGATAGATCACATATGTTCCATTCCAAGTATAGGAAAATTAGATTGATTGATTTGGATTATTATCATATAAAGCCAAATACTTGATTAGAGAAATGTTAGCAACACACTTTTTCAACACATTCTCTTTGATTAATTAAAATTCACATGGGACTTACTAAATTTATATGGGACCCACATGATTTGGTGAGACTCATGTGAATTTTAACCAATCAAAGAGAGTGTGTATTAGAATGTGTTTTTGCTAGCAATCTTCTATTTGATTATTTAACTTTGTATGAGTCTAAAAATATACATATTTTTTGTAAAAAGCCAAAAACATAAGTTGTTTATAAAGTAATAAAAACTTTAATTAAAAAACGAGGTTGGTTAGCTTAACTGTTTTGAACTAAGAGATTAAAAGAGTTGAAAAGTTCAAGGTTCACGATCAATTCCTGACAAGGAGAAAAGTATTAAGCCAATGTTTGGTTTGACGTCCAACCATTTTTACTCGCGTTTGACAACTCTTCCACAGTGATAAAATAGAAGCTAGATATAATGGCTTTAAAACAAATACATGTATGTTGCCAATTTGCCGCAAAAAAAAAAAAAAAAAAGCTACTCCCTCCGTCCCAAATTGTATGTCGTTTTAGGAAAAAAAATTGTCCCAAATTATATGTCGCTTTACAATACCAATGCAACATTAATGTTACTTTTCCTATTATAACCTTAACTATTTATTACTACCTCTTCTTTCAATTCTTTCATTTAT
>Ga0315914_1003068_pt1 | contig 25498 bp, 18 predicted proteins | sample MpolenodulesMG_FD_203920 | JGI IMG/M metagenome (GOLD analysis project Ga0315914, IMG submission 203920) | Medicago polymorpha root nodule microbial communities from Los Angeles, California, United States - elongated nodules | ecosystem: Host-associated > Plants > Roots > Nodule | place: USA... | reverse complement strand
AATTAAGTTAGGAATTGTAGTTTAGATGTTGTTTAGAGTGCAATGTGGTAGTTTTAGGGTTTTGAAATTGTTTGATTTTAAGTTGATTGAAAGATGGACTCTAGGTCTTTGATAAAATGTCTCAATGAAAATTTGTTTGTTTTTTGAATTGTTAATGATGAGATTAGTTAGACATTTGTTTGTTAATATTGATTATAGTTAGTTTGACTACAATGTGGTAGTTTACGGATTGAAATGACACTGCCAAAATTTAACTGTTGTTGTTGAATTGTTAGAAATGACACAATGTCCGTATGAAAAAAACCATTGGTTGATTTTTTGCTTTTTAAATTGTTGGGTAGATATGTCTCAGAGAGCTGACAAACTTAGGTTAGGGAGGGAGTCTGCTACCGGTAGTGCACGGGCCAAAAGGGTCGCACATCTCCCTCCTCATGCTCCTAGTAGATGTGGGAAGAAGCTTGTTACGAATTATACTATGGAGGAGTCGACGTCACAAGCGGGTACATCACAAGCGGGTACATCCCAGATAGTGGATCTGGCGCAATATCAATATCAGCATCATCAACATCCGCAGGAGGCATATCAGCCTCAGTATCAGCAAGAGGGGTATCAGTCTCAGTATAAGCAGCCTCACCAGCAGGAGGCGTATCAGCCTCAGTATTAGTAGCCTCACCAGCAGGAGGGTGAGGGTCACTAGCAGGAGGCTGAGGCTCAGGGGGAGCCGGCTATGGAGTTTCTGGATCGGAGGGCTTCCCTGGGGGTCTTATGAGTTGTCGCTTTTACGGAATTTCAGTAAACATGTGGCATGCTAGCTTTGGGTCGATCGTCAAGTAAGTATAATTCGTTTATTTTATCTCAATGATATATTACTTATTATTTTCCTTATTTAATGTTTATGTTACAATATTAAAATTTACTTATTTTGATGATTATTTTACTTATTTCATGTTTATGTTAGAATATTTCATGTTCATTTACTTTTTTTTTTTAACAGTGTTTGTTAGAATACATGAATTTTTTTTAATGATATGTTGTTTATTTTACTTAGAAAATGTACTTATTTAAATGATTTTTTATTTCAGTTTCAAATGGACTATAAGATGACTGATGTCTCGCACAAGAGGAAACATAGGCTTAGTAACTTGACATTTCTATTGCTGGTAGAAGAAAATGGGTAGTTCTGGGACCGATGAATGATTCCGATCTTACGCCCTCCTTAAGACTGGGTACGAAAAATCTCGCACGGGCTCGTTTGTGCCTTGTTAAAGAGATGGCATGAGGATACCAGCAGCTCCCATATGCCTGCTAGGGAGATTACTGTCACACTAGATGACGTGCCGTGTCCTCTAGGCATCCCCATCTGTGGGAGGTTCATTAAGGATGATGAGTTATCTCATGAGCAGGGCATAGAGTTGTTGCACGATGAGCCATGTTTTATAGAGGAGGATGTGATGGAGTAGGTGAACAAACATTGTGGTGCTCATGTCAGTTACACACTACTGAAAAGGTGTTATGAGGAGCTGTTGAATAGATGTAATCAGCTGGTGGAGCCTGACACAGAGGAGGAGGAGGCTGAGCAGAGTGTTGTTAGGACCTCCTGCGTTAAGGCGTTTTTGTTGCTCTTGCTTGGCTACACCCATTTTGTCGAGACGAACATCAAAACCGTTAATCTGTTATGGCTGCTTGCACTTCAAGATTTGGATAGGGTGGGAGACTGGTCAGGGACGGGATGGGACTTGCTTTCTTGTGCGAGTAGCTTTCTCTTACCTCCGACTCTGCTGTTAGCGTTGTTGGTGGTTACACGACCTTGCTAGTGATCATAATTTTTTTTTCTTATTCTTTTAGTGAATCATAAATGTATATATGTTTGTATCATACTTGTGATGATATAAATTTGTTTCTTTGTGTTTGGAGGGATGAGTTTTGGATCACTTTAGGCAGCTCGTTCCGAGGAGGCCTAATGAAGATTATGATCGTGCTGACCTGCTTGTGGGTAGATGGAAACCTCCCATGGGCTTTTCTGATGTTGGACACTTCAGAACCACAATTGACTCGATGGAGCATGCTCATGTCATCTGGAGTCCGTACGAGACTCGACGAGACATAACGCCTTTTCAGGATGTATGCTGGTACTCCGGATGAATTATGACCGACAAATAGAGGATGTGTCGTCACCTTCCAGAGCGGGTTCTGAGGCAGTACGACTATGTCTAGATAGTTCCCAAGGCTCCAACGACCATTGTGTATCTTGTGCCAGCGGATGTGGTTGTGGCCTTCTTGTAGTTTGTTGTCCATGTCCTTAGCAAGCAACAGAGGGGTAATTTGGTCCCGGATGACGAGGTTTGGATGCATTCTAGGGGTACATGAAATGGTACTACCATGTATCCCATCCTCTTTTGACTGCCCCTGCAGCCGTCCCTGAATACACAAATCATGTCCCTCCCTACGAGGAGTTTATTGTTGAGCAGCAGTGGGCCAGACATCCTTCCGACCTATTACAGATCATCAAAAATATCAGAGGCATAGTTGACAGCGCTGTGGTGGGGATTCCTCACCTGTATTCAAATCCTATTGTTGCCCGCGTTATGGAGACCATTCGGCAACAATATCGCGTCTTGGAGGAGGTGCCGCTCCGTGGAGGAGGATTTGGAGTCATAGTCCACAGGTGCAATAGGTTTTTTTTTCATGACTTTTGTACCTTTGTAGTTCTTTTATGACATTTTGTCGGTTTTGATGTAATATATTTGCATTTACGCGTTTGCGTTTTTTTATGACATTTTGGTTAATTTTCATTTATTTTGCGTATCTAAATTATGAATGAATGAATGCATGATTTAATGAATGGTTGAATGAATGATAAAAAAGTGTATTTTTGAGAGGAATGGATGTATGTATGAATGAAGGAAATAAGGCACTTTTGTCTGTTCTGGTACTGAGCACAAAAGTTGCGTGAGTTAACTCACGCAGACCTGTAATCAGCGTGAGTAAAGTCACACAGAGTAATAATACATGCGTGAATTACCTCACGCAACATAAGTTAAGTCACGCAGACTTAACATTAACGTGAGTTAACTCACATAAAAGTAATTTTAAAAATTTAGTTAAGAATGAGTAAAACGTGTTGGGAGAAGAGAAGCATACATGTTCTACTTAGTTCGGTCAGCAAAAGACGAATTTAAGCCAGCCCAATCAAAATGGGTACGTTGTTTCACTTAAAAATATTCTGAGAACTCAAATGATAACGTGGTAGATATGAATTTTCAATTTAAACTAATTGCATTTTTTCCATAAATAAAATAATTTAAACTAATTGCATCTCGATTCAAACTTTTTTTTTGACACAATTTTTAATTTAACTTTATTTTTTAATTATCTCTATATTTTTGCAATATTGGAATTAATATGATGTGTCACAACCATGAGTGTGGATAATACTATGCTAATGAGTAGTGCTTTCATATTTAAATCACTGAAAATTATAATAACAATTGAACATCTGAATTATTTCCAGTCGGTTGTTGCCCTTGTCACTGTACTTTCTATGGTGGTGAGCAAGCATGTGAAGTTGATCCAGGCTGAAATTAAATAATCAACAAAAATTCATAGTTATCAGTAATCTTTATAATAATTTATAATATACACTAAGAGTTAAATTAATTTCTATGAAGTTCGAACATTTTTTGGATTAGGCATGTCTTGATGTCAGACACGTGTTGTATACTACACTGATATAACATGAAACATATAATTACACTGCGTTATGTAATTTTTTTAAATTATTAGCAATGTCGGAATGTCAGTAACCGTGTGTGTTTCTGTACTTCATAGATTAATTTCCTTACCACACATGTATGAACATCATCACATCCACACAATAGCTTTCCATTGAGAGTGTCCACAGCCTGAAATGACCCTCCTCCTTCACTCCTCTGCATTGTAACAACCAAAATTAAAATAATATATAAGGATTTTGATTAAATTTTATTTTCTTAATCAACCAAATTTAGAGGAAATAACTAATAAGCTAGAGATAAAATTTGCTTAATTAAATCAACCTTATAAAAATCAACAGCAACAAAATTAGCCCAACGGTTACCAGCAGCACCATAACAAGTGTGCAACATGTCAATGAGTCCACCAGAATTATCTTGACATGTGACTGGCTTAAATGGAGCTGTTCTAAAATAGTTTACCAACACTAGGGATTTGCTTTTGTCATTAAGAGGAGGTGATTCTGCCCTGTTTGGACAACTTCCTTCTTTCCTTCCCCCATCCCCATCTACACAATGTCAAACAAAGTATAAATATATAATAACTAATGAAAATGGAGTATTTGAAAACAACAATGATTAATAGACGACCCTAAATTTCGTACACACATTCAACGTCTCATTTTCTATCTCTCTTTTGACCAAACTGTCACATCCCTCTTTTTTTTTTCTTCTCTTTTTCACTCTTTGTTACAAGGTGTCTACACCGACATAAAGTGTACAAAATATTTCCCATTACAAAAATAGTTGTGATAAATATAATGAAAGTAGTAGTAGTATTGAAATCCATGATTCAATTGCTTTAAACAAGTTAAAATTGGATGAAATCTCAATCAAACCGCCAAAATATCAGGATGAAATCTGAATCGAACCGTCAAAGACTAGTTCAAGGTTTAACCAGTTAGTTACCTTCATGTTAAAGATAAAATAAATATATAGATATATTTGATGGATGTTGTTTACTTACACTGATTTTCAACCATGTAATTCCACTGGTAAGCAATGCCCTCACTTTGTTCCTTGGACTTTTTAGAAGTGAACACTAGTAATCTTTGGTTTTTGGCTACCATATCACTCACTAGAGGCCAATTTCCACCATTTTTTGGCATGCTAGCCAATGGAAACCAATACTTCTTAAGACCAGCTTTGTTGAAGACATTTGTCAAACCATTTGGGGCTTCAACATAATCTTCCAAGATAAGTGTGACAATTTCATTTGGATTTGTTGACAAAAATGCTTCAATTTCCTTCAATGTGTCAATAGCTGGTTCCTAATAGTATATCACAAAGTTAGTGATTATAGTTAAAAAGATTGTAAATCGTTTCTAATGTTTAAATAAATCACGTGCAACCGATTTTACGATGCAACTGACTATAGATCGTTAGATTACTTTTATCTTTACCTAACCGTAAAAGTCGACTGTAGAGAATCCAAACATTATGAAAGCATAGATTAATAAAAAACAAATAAATTAGATGGATAAATTTACATACAAATGCGGTGAAGTCATGGCAATGGCCTTGAAATGAATGACATAACCACACATCTCCATCAAAATCATATGTATCTAACATTAGTGCCCGAACTCCATTCTACAAATTAACAATTGTTGAAACAAAATTGTGAGTGAAATTAACATGGTCTATAAGCTTCCAAAAAAAAAAATTGAAAATTCATGATATTTTAACCATGTAATATATTTGTAATTTGAATAGCATACGTTAAGTTGTTGGGTGATGGTGTCTTCTTGATTGGTGACTGTAATTCGAGGCACGCCTGTGTGAGATGGTTCCCCTTCAATTGCAAATGCATTATGCGTTGTCAAAAATGCATATTTATTGAATGGTAGAGAATTATTCTGTTCATACAAAAATGAGAGCAATTAGCAAGAGATCAAGATTAACATTACTTAATTTTCTTGTCCTTTTTACTTCAAAAGTAAAATTGTAGGGTTAATTGCATGTTTGGTTAAGTATTGTGGTTGTGCAATTTAGGTCTCTCGTTTTACTATTTTTCGCGTCAGTATTGATTGATGTGTCACCGTCATCTAAAAATCGGCTTATGCACATGAAAGGAAGGAAATTTCTAGTAATAGTTTCAAACTTGTTGTCTTTTTTCGTTTCTAATTTCAAAGAAAAGTTATGTTAGCTATGAGATTTGTATTCCGCATTAACAAATAATGTAAAAAATGAGAGGAGATTACACAGATAATCACAAAGTAGAAAAATATAAAGTTTTAAAGTCATACAATCAAGATGTTTGAAGGGGTAAAATTGTAATTAACTAAAAATTGTATTGTTGTCTCCCCATCAATGTGAGGACAAGGTGTTCTATGGTCACAAGGTTTGGACATAAAGTCTAGGTACACACTTAAAACAGAAAAAGAAAAAAATATTAAATAATATATACTTTTAAAATTATTAAATGATGTATACTTTGGATTGTGAACAACCAAAGTATTCTCCAATTTCCTCTAAAAAATGTTCATTTAATGTGAAATGGTTTAGAAATAATTTCTATCCTACCCCACCAAACAAGAAAAATGCAACGGGACAAATCAAAGTGATCCAACCACCATATGGTTGTTGTTGGATGCTAAACATTTGAGTTTGTGTGGGTCAGTTTTTTATGCAAAATGTAATGTAACATTAAAGCAGATATAAAATATACATGTCGACACCAATAATAATTTGATAAAAGAAATTAAATGAATATAATAAGATGTGTAAATGTCAATATCATCAGTGCTCTATCAGTGGTGGACATTGGACACACATCGATCAAAACATAGAGCTACAATAAAAAAAAAAAAAATTATATATATATATATATATATAATTGAAGAGATAAGTATCATCTTACAATGAGCTTGAATTGATCTGTGATAGATGATCTCACACACCTTTTCCCATCAAATTCAAGTGCACAATCGAAACAGTAGAGTCCAGTTCCACAATCTTCATCAGAATTGCACTCATCCCCAAGCTAACAAATTAAATATAATTTAAAACAAAGTAATTAAATGATAAGAACAATTAATTAACGTAAAGATACATACCTTGCAAGCTCCATTAGAACAATCAGCAGCAACATTATAAACCAATGGAAGAATTAACATAAGCAAGAACAAAACAGAACCCATGTTGACAATGAACAAAGAAATGAATAACAAGAGAGAATATAGTTTATATATTAATGGAAGATGGATTTTCTGTTTGACTGAGAAAACGAAGTAAATTTGGTCAATTTGGTATATTCTCAGTACTTTAGCCAAATTATAGGGAAAACCGTTACTCCATAATAATAAATGGTTTTCATCGTGGGGAAAAAAAGTTTTGATTTTTTGGTACAAAGGTTTCAATTTTTTTTTTTTAGCAACAAATATTATCAACGTTCATATAAAGAATAATTATAAATTACAAATAATGATAGAAGACCACAAAAAAGATCATGTTTAAAAAAAATTAGTGTAGTACGTTTTTTGGTATAAGAATTAATATTTCTTTTATGGCCAAATTATTATTATTTATAGGATATATGATTTTTTTATGGGTCGTTTATAATTTTTTTCTTATATTAAAATTTAAGTAAAGAGATATTTTTTCTTAAAAAAAAAAAGTAAAGAGATTTTTTTGATATTAACCCTCATTGGAAAATGGGTCGTAATTGGAATTCGTTTGAAAGGTAAACAAAGTCCGACAAAAAACTGTTTAACATAAGAATTGAACTCAAATTTTCCTCAACGATTCATCTTTGTTCATGTACCACTTAAATTCATTTGATACAAGGAAGACATTCGAACTCAAGAAATCTTTAAAGATAATTTACAATTGAAAAATGGAAGATAATGCGAAAATAATTTTGTTAAAAGTTATACAAATTAATAGAGTTGCTTTGTATCGTTTTATGAATTCGAAGCCACATGCCTTGTTCACCAAAGACAAAAAAACACTCTCCCTTTCACATGACATCCATGACTCAAAGAGTAATATTTAATACATGACGAATTAAGAAGATATATTCTTCGTAAGATTTATTGGTGGTTCACGCATATAGTTGGTGGCATTATTTGTGATTAAAATGCATGATTCAAAGAGTCATGTTTTACTTCATGATAATGAGAGAACATAAATTTTTGTGTGATTTACATAATATTCAAAATTTGTTTTTTAATTTAAAATTCATGATAAATTAATTGTGCTATTGTCGTTTCTTTAATTATTAAATCTTACATATGCGGATGTCTGATATATATTTAAAAGGTTTCTCATTGTTAATTGATTCATGCAAAATCAATTCATAATATTTAATATTGTAATGGCTAGTATCTTGGCAGAATTTAAATTATTTATTTTTTAGATCATTCTTATCAACAAAAAGAAAAATTTGTTGTTTATTGGAACTAAAGATATTCTGTAAAGGGAAAATGAGTTGTATTAAAGCTCTAAGAGACTTATTCACTATTATGCTCTTTGTTCTGGACAAGTAATCAGTCCCTCAAAATCAACCATTTACTCTGGCTCCATATCTTAGAACAGGTTAGCCTCTTTTGTCAACTTGGTGGGTTTCAATATTGGAACTTTACCTTTTATTTATCTAGGGGTCCCACTCTTTAAAGGTAAGCCTAAAGCTAGCTATTTACTACCTGTAGGCTATAGCTGACAGAATAAAGGTTAAATTAGCTTCATGGAAAGCCACACTTCTTACTATTGTTGGTAGAGTTCAGGTTGTTTCATATGTGATTCAAAGCATGGTTATCTATAGTATTTTTGTCTACTCCTGGCCAATTTCCTTGATTAAAGATATTGAAAGGTGGGTCAGAAACTTCATTTGGTCTGGTGACAGTTGCATGGCACAAGTGTTGTAAGTCTTTGAAAGAAGGAGGATTAGGTTTGAAATCACATACAAAGCTAAATGAAGCTTCCAACTTGAAGCTTTGTTGAGATTTGATGACCTCATAGTAAACTTGGGCCATGCTTCTTAAAAGTAGAGCCTTCAACAAAAATGGTCCAATTAAATCTCACATCTATTCTTCTTTATGGAGTAGCATGAAAGTCGAGGTTAACTGTGTTTTAGAGAATTCATCTTGGAGTCCTGGTAAAGGGAATCAAATTAATTTTTGGAGAGTAATTGGTGTGGGAAGCCTATAGCTTCTAGCTTAAATCTTCCAACTTACTTAGCTTCACATTAACTACCAAGGTTTGTGACTTTATTCAAAATTATCAGTGAAATTTTCCTCTTGATGTTCAATAACTATTCCCTGTTATTACTTTTCTTGCTCAGAAAGTAATCATCTCCAAAGTGGATTTAGAGGATAAGCTTATGTGGACTCCATCACATTCAGGTCAGCTATGTTTTAAAGAAGCATATTTATTTAAAACTCGGGTGGGTCACCATCTCAGTTGGGCTAAAGTCATTTGGTCATCAGATATCCCTCCTTTCAAATCTATGCTTGCTTGGAGGTTGATGCAAGATATAATTCCAATGATGACAAACTTAAGCATAGAGGCTTCATCATGGCTTCCATGTGCAGTCTTTGCTCAGCTTCTGATGAGTCATCTTTTCATCTTTTCCTTTTCTATCCTTTTGCTTCGAAAATATGGGCTTGGCTTGCTAGCATCTTGAACAATTCCCTACAAGTTAACTCTGCATAGGACATTTTGAGTATCTGTAATAAAAGTTTGGCTCATCAATGCAAAATGGTCATTAAAGCTAGCATAATTAACATCATTCACTCTATATGGTACACTAGAAACTAAGCCAGGATCATGAACAAGAAAATCCGTTGGAAGTCATCCATCAACACAATTATCTCAAATAATGAAATAGTGACATAACACTACGATGTTATGCATGACAAAACAACTCAAGATTAGTCTAGTCCTTATTAATTAATTATTTAAGGTTGGCTATGTCCTTAAGGACAACTCAAAGTTAATTATGCCCTTATGGACAATTCAAAGTTGGCCTACTCCTTATAGGCTATTCAACGTTGGACCTACCCTTAATGACACACATTGTGACTTATTCAATAGTACTTCCCTGAAATTATTGGGCTTGTCAAACCCTACATATATCATGACAAGTAATGTCCACTTTAAGACTCCTAATATCTAATCTCTCTCCTCATTGGCCCAACATACTTCTTAGGAGCACTATCGGCAACACAAATCAGAATCATCACTAATTCATAGTGTAAAGGGTTATCAACAATATTCATTCATCTCAAATTAATCACATCAATCACCATGTACATATTTTCATATAAGGTTATCAAGTTGTATAACTAATCAAAGTGTACTTATCATATCACATACATCACATTATATATACATCATCAAGTATACATCTCATCATATCTTCTCAACAACAATAATATTAACAATTACAATAATAACAACTAGTTAAACTAGCGAAAAGACGGACATTCACGTGTCCGTCTTTCCATTCTTTTTATTACGTTAACGTTTTAAAATTATGAACGATGTTTTTTTATTAAATTTTGATTAAAATTGTAAATCAATGTTTGTTACTTTCAAATTATAACAAACCAAACTAAACATGTTTATCTATTTCAATGACACCAACAATATAACAAAAAAGATGATATAATAAATTCTTTGTTATGAATAATATTAATATGATGTGGATGTCCATTTCCCTAAGGCTTTCTATGTTCCTTAACTCCTATGAGTGAATGTACATATTCATCGTTATTGACATTTAGTCTAATGACTCTTCATGTACTTGTAACTTACCACATTTGTGTCCTATAAATAGATGAGAGAACCTTTAGGAACACTGGAACCTTTGGAAATTTAGGAACTCTAATTTAAGTTTATGTTTCAATTACCCTGAGGGAGTAAGACCCCACACGTAAGTATCATCGTGTGACCAACATGTGCAACTCAACAGGCGGAGGGTAGACCATAATCGACCAAAAGAGTAAGACCCCGCACGTAAGGATCATCGTGTGACCAGTAGGTGCAACTTGAAAAACTGATTAGGTTATCATGTCCCGATGAACTCATCACTTAGATAGTCTACTTAGAATAATTGAATTTTACTTGACTGTTAATTAATTCCAACAAATAACACTACTAGAAAAAGCAAAATTAGCGAGGGAAATCAGTGACGGAAAAAATGAAATTCCTCACAAATTCCTTGGTCGCAAAATTTAGTGACTGAATTAGAGAGAGATTTCACGTTTTCCCTCACTAATTTTTGTTTTTTTAGTAGTGTAAACAGAGGGGATTTAAAGAATTCTAACCAACCCTAACATTCTGCAATCAAACAAGTAACTTTGCTATGTTGCAAATAGATTAAATTGCAAAACTCTAAACTGTTATATCTTTATTTATTTTATTGTTCCCAAATAAGTAACGCGGTCTTTGTGGATACCATACGATACTCTACATATCACTTTATTACTTGCTAAACGATTTAATACACTTGTCTAATCCGACCATCAACACTTATGGATTGGAACCCACTCTTATCCCATACCTTAATCGAAGATTTTCCCCAACGAAATAAACAACATATTTAATGTGTCTCCTCTTTGCCAATTGTTGTATCTAACAACCCGCAAGGCAATAAAACAAATGCAACAAACAAATGAAAAATATATTATTAACAATTCGTTGTAAAATTTAACCTGCTTAAAATATTACCAAACAAAGTTTTGATTCATGAAGAATCTTGGAAGAACTAAAATGTATCTATCATTTGTCATTTTACGGACCAATGAGGATGATACATTTTAATGTCCAAACTTATTCCCAATTGAGGTGCAACAAGGTGTCTACAAACTACTTCTTCTTAATTCTAGATTTTAGGTTGCAGAATTTTTTACTATGTCATTGCCTACTAAAAGTTTTCACTCATTCATTTCCAAGCTCAACATGTTGAATATCTACCATGTTCATCTTGAGGGAGTGTTAAGCATAACGAAATAAGTGAATAAGAGTTTACTTGCAGACCAAGTAATTAGTTTTTAACTTAATTATAGCCAATCAACCATATGATTGTTAATTGTTATGTGGAGTACAACATCGCCTAGAATAGCCTAGTAGAGTTAGTTATGAAGACTCGTTGATCTTAGTTAGAGTTAGTTAGATTGAATACCAATAGTTTGTTAGATTGACATGCTATGTATTATTTTCTCACCATTGATTCAATAACAAAATTTGATTCGAGATTCTAGAACAATCTTCATCTTCACTTGTGTGTTTGGTCTTGATCTTGAAATCTTCCATCTAACACCACCTTCGTCTTGTCAATGTTCACATATATTGTCGACAATTTGTTTTTACTTCATTGATGTAACTTTTGATAGTCACTACCAAAACTTTTAATCTTCATAAATATTTGTCAAATTAAAATTGAAATCGTTGTGACAGGAACATTTGGAAAGGATAGATTTTCTTTTTCTTTTCTTTGTTATTCCAAGAATTGTATTCAGCCTCAACGTCACCCATTGTTGGTCTTTAATTTGGTTCTATATTCAAACATATTTTCATGATATCCATATACATTGCCAAAGATTTTGGTGTAATCATTCTATTAAGAATGGGATCCATAATCTCAGCATCTAGGAACTTCTCAAAAAAGCTAATTGCATTAATTATATCCTCTTCTAAGAACTCAATTTTGTCCAAGAACATTTTCATCTTATCCAAGATCGTATACTTGTCGTTTCTGCATGCTACATCAAGTAGAACCGTACCAAAAGAGTAAACATCACATTTATTTGTGAAAGTATTTGTTCAGACACACTCTGGCGTCGTGTAACCATGGCCAGATGTACCTGTCAACAAAAGCATTCTAACTAACTTAACTTCTGAAATTATCGACAAAACTTGCATATACCATTTTATTTCTTCAGAATTTTATTTACATTATTAGTGCTTGAAAATGAAAATTCCAGAAAACACTAGTCGTTTAAAAAGGAGAAACCCAGGGCATTTAGGGATTATCATGTCTAAGCTTTAACATTTTCATTGAAATAAACCTAAGTGCCACATTAAAAAAGTTAGTAAAGAGTGATTCCTTGAACATTATAAACTGAATTTGTAAGGATGAATTAGAACTAATATAAAAGCATACTCTATGCACCAAGTCAACCCTGTAGTACTAGGCGTGAGGTATATTAAGAAACACTCAAATTCTACATTAGAAAAGGATAAAACATAAAGAAATATAAATTGTGATGCTTTTCATCCTAGTAAGGATAATGTTAAGGAGTTGATTGGTGTCAAGTTAAGTCGGTGTTGCCTTTGATTTAAAATGATTCTCTTGTAAGGAAATTCCAAGTTGCGCGAGTTTTGGTACCATTTTGTTATCTAAAAGAATGGTTTGAGGCTTTATATCACAGTGAAGAATTGTGCGCTTTGCTCCAGTGTGAAGATAGTGTAGGGAGAGAGTATACATTTTCTTTTTCTTTCCTTTTTTTTCATTCCAAGAATTGTATTTAGAAGCACAACATCCATAAAATTTATTCTCAGCTCGAATGGGAGCTTACCATGGTTAATATTGTAGAACTGGTGCTTGGAAAAAGGTAAAATCACCATGACTTTTTCCGCAATCTGCTTCCTCCTGCAGTGCCAGAGCATGCTCAAGTTCAACCTCAACCTCACCCATCGTCGGCCTTTCATTTGGTTCTATATTCAAGCATCTTTTCATGATATCCATGAACACTTTCAAACATTGCGACGCTATCAATCTCATGGGAATGGGATCAATAATCTCATCAGGAGGGAACCGCTCCAAAAAGTTTGCTGGATTAGATGACTTTTCTAACATGACCATCTTATCAAAGATAGTATTCTTGTAATTTGTGCCTGCTACTTCAAGTAGAACCATACCAAAGGAATAAACATCACATTTCTCTGTGAAAGTATTTGTTCGGACACACTCTGGCGCCATGTAACCATGGCCAGTCGAACCTGTCAACAAAAGCATTTTGTGTAACTTAACTTGTGAAATTATAGACAAAACTTTGCATATACCATTTTAGTTTTTCATAAATTTTCTTTCATAATTAGTGCTTGAGAAAAAAATATTCGAATACATTGGTCTTTTAAGAAGGACAAAATCTGAGCATTTAGGGACTATCATGTCTAAGCTTTATCTTTCTCATTGCACCAAATTCTACATTAAAAAAAGAAAAAACTTAAAAAATAATAATAATATAAAATGTGATGTTTTTCATCCTACTAATGATGCACGCAACAGTTTCAACCAGAATTCCATACCTAATTTCAGTGCTTCCTCTAAAAATAAAAGAAGATAAATTACCAATAATGTTTTGGAGTTCATTGGTGTCGAGTTTAATCATTGCTGGCTTTGATTTAGAACGCTTCTCTTGCAAGGAAATTCCAAGTTGTGCGAGTTTTGGTACCATTTGGTTATCTAAAAGAATGGTTCGAGGCTTTATATCACAGTGAAATATTGTGCGCTTTGCTCCGGTGTGAAGATAGTGTAGTCCTCTTGCAACTCCAATGGATATTTCAAGCCTTTTCTTCCATGAGAGTAATTCTAAATCCCTTGAACGTAAGTGATCATAGAGAGAACCATTGAACATGTACTCATACACTATAATTTTCTCATCTTTCTGGTCACAGAATCCTATTAAAGATATCAAATTCGGATGATGAAGTTGGCTGTGGAGTTCAATTACCTTCTTGAACATCCAATCGCCCAATCTAAGTGTCATGCTCTCCAATGCTACTGGATACTCATTTTCACCATTATGTTTAAGATAACCTTTGTACACTATACTGTATAGTGATTGTCCAAGTTTTCGAGCTTCATCAAAGTTATTGGTTGATTTCTTAAGATCTTCAAGAGAAAATTGATGGCATAGTTCTTTTATAAATGTTGGACAATGTTTCGTAGACGAAATTTTATGCTTTGAGTATACTACATGCATATTTCCCATGAGAGTTCGGTTTGATAGCCAATGATCAAGGTTCAAATTGAGAGGTACGTAAGAACCAAGCCTGCATTTTATCATGAAACATGGATGCCTTTTAGGGAAGAAGGGATGGTGGTAAAAACATCATATCTTTGAACCAAAAGAAGTTCAAGGAAAAAAGTTGGAAAAATTGTGAATATCAAACTATTTTCTAATTAGTCGCTGGTAAATGAAACTATGTTAGGATGGAAAGCTCATGAAACATACGTAAGATATAATAGGTCATTTGGTAGAAACATTGCAATAGACCGTGGACCGGAGTTTTAGACACTAGTCTATTTTGCCAAAAAAAAGTTAAAAATAGATTAAATTTTACCTGCAAGATCAGCAAAAGGAATTAGCTCAATACTTTGTTGAAGGAAGGAAGCTTATCGTTTATAGAAAATGTTGTGATGACTTGAGACTTGAAAGAATTAAATTTATTAAACTTCCATATTCTCCTTCCAATTTCTACGTTGACTTGATGAAACTTGCTTATTCATGCTTCTTCGAGCAAAATGGAAGAAGACCAAAACGACGAAGCTTCAATTCTCAATTTAATTTCATCGATTTGTCTACTCTTTCAGAAATTTTGAATCACACGTGTTAGATTATGTTAAGTAATTAATTAAACCAAAGTAATGGGTGTATGTCATTTTATTTTGGTTCAAGCCTTATTGTGACTTAGTCCCACAAGGCTTGTGTTATTTATTGGTGTGTGTAATTTTGTATACGTAATAGTTTAACACATCTTTGTTTGGATTAATATATCTAATTGTATTGCTTTTTTTTTTCTTATAAAATAAATAATAATTAAATTGATCCGATTTATATGAGGTTTATGTTAAAGATATAAGATTTTGTTTTAATCTTAAAACATTTGCGCTAATTAAAAATATCGTTTTTTACGCAATAAAAGGAAAATGTTTTTGGCACTAGAAATCATTTTAAAATGTTATATTTTTATAAATGAAGCAATAAAAACTCAAAAATATTATTATTCCAAAAGTTTTTAAGTCTACATTTAAATATGATAACATTTATTAAAATTTACTAATATTTTAATCACCAAATATAATATTTTTTTGACATAAAGTAAGTATGCTATAAAATGTTATTACAATGAATAAAATGTTATTGAATTGTTTTTTTTTTTTTTGGTTACATATTGAATTGTTATATGATCACATATTAAAGCATTTTTTATGAAAAGAAAAATTAAATATATGTTGCAAAATAAATCTAGACTTTCAACTGCCTCAATCTCCTTCCAAGTTGAACCTTTGGAATGGGACCTTCATTTCATTGGAGTAGTATAGACTATAGACAAATCAAATCAAATCAAAGTAAAAAAATTGAAGATTCTTTGTTTTTGATCTCGTCCATTTTGCTATAAGAGCGCACACATCGTCTGTTGCATGCCGTGGTATCATAGTTTTCAATAGCATTTTGTCAGGCTTTTTCTTGGCACTATAGTATTGCATTGCTACGGTAGCTTTTCTGTTTTCTTTGATAAAAATAATATAAAATATAAATGTAAGAGATATTGTGATATTTAATGAGACCCATTTTAAAGTTTTAGATAAGTGGTATGAATATTTATTAAATGTGAATGAGTGGTTTAAATAATTAAAAAGAATAAAATAATATAATGTATTGAGTGTGGTCAATTTATACCACTCATATGGGTGGGGTGGCATGGATGTGGGGCCAATTTATGGATTCATTTTATCAATTAGTTTCTTTGGAGTCTTAAGTCAATCACACCTTTTATACGGAAATGGAAGCAAGGCATGGACCTTTAATTTACACGTGTTCTGACTTGGACTCAAATTCAAAATTATACAAAAATGTTGAATATCCAAAATCTAAATTTTTTCTTTATCAAAAAATTTAAGAAACCGAAAATATTGCCAATTTCTAAATTTCGTGAAGAAAATAAAGAAGTTTAGGGACATTCCTCATCCGCAGAAAAATAACTTCCAACCAACATATATCAGTTTTGCCATTGTCGTCCTTGACCTTGTGTGTTTCGTCTTGATCTTGAACTCGTCCATCCGACACCACCTTCATCTTGTCGACGCTCACATATTGTCGACGACATGCTTTTACTTCATTGATCTAGCTTTTGATAGTAACTACTAGAACTCTTAATCTTCTCTTTGTCACTATACAATAGATGCTTGTCGAATCAAAATTGAAATTCTCATCATAACAGGAATGTAGCGTAGGGAGAGTATACATTTTCTTTTACTTTCCTTTTTTCACTCCAAGAATTGTATTAAGTAGAAAGCCAAAAAGGAATCACAGCATCCATAGAATTCATTCTCAGTCAAAATGGGAGCTTACCGTGGTTACTTAGGTAGAGCTGGTGCTTGGAAAAAGGTAAAAATCACCATTACTTTTTCCACAATCTGCTTCCTCCTGCAGTGCTAGAGCATGCTCAAGTTCAACCTCGACCTCACCCATAGCCGGTCTTTCACTTGGTTCTATATTCAAGCATCTTTTCATGATATCCATGAACACTTCCAAACATTGCGGCGCAATCAATCTCATGAGAATGGGATCAATAATCTCATTAACCGGGAACCTCTCCAAAAAGTTAGCTGGATTAAATGACTTTTCTGAAAACCAATATGTGTCATCTAACATGATCATCTTATCAAATATGGAATGCTTGTAATTTGTGCATGCTACTTGAAGTAGAACCATACCAAAGGAGTGAACGTCAAATTTATCTGTGAAAGTTTTGGTTAGGACATACTTTAGTGCCCTGTAACATAATGTTATAAAGAAAATATAGACCCAATTTGTTCCCTCACAATTTGTTTGCATCCCAATATAGTATCTGATAAAAAATAATACCCTAGTCTTTGACATTTTCATACTGGGACAAATTATCCCGTGTTATATTGGCCCCTTATAACATATGGTCTAATTGTCCCCCAAATGAAATGTCAGAGACTAATATGGTATTATGGTTTCTCAAGAAATGAATTGGGCCGCAAACAAATTGAGAGTGACCAAAATAAGTCTTTATTCTTATAAAAAAATGAGTGAAGGCCAAAATGAATTTCTGACAAAGTTGCATGACAATGATTGAATAAAAATAAGAGTAAAGACCAAAATTAGTTCATGACAATGATTGAATATAACATTTTAGTTCTTAAAATTTTTTACTTCATAACTAGTAAAGAAAATATTAGAACATGCCTCTAAAGAATGACAAAACCAGGGCATTTAGGGACTAACATGTCAAAGTTTTATCATTGTTATTGAAAAAACCCAAATCCTACAATAGAAGGAGACTTGAAAGTAGTTGATAAAAGTTGGGCCAAGAACTAGAACCAATTTGAAAACATAGTCCGCACACCAACTCCAATAGTACTGAGTGTGAGGAAGTGTATTGAGTAAAACTCAAATCTTATATATTTTTTTAAGAAAAAGGGCTAATGCCGTTCAAAGACATCATTTGTGAAATCTGAAATCCCAACTACGTTGACACTCCACACACTAACAAACTCAAATCATATCCTATATTATAAAGAGATTGGAGTTAAAAGAGTTAATAAAAAGTAAAACACGACCCATACAAAAAACACAACAATTTCAACCAGAAGTCACAGCTAATTTAAGTTTTTACTCTAAAAATAAAAGAAATTAACTCACCATTAAGCTTGTTGACTTCAATTGGTTTTGGCTTTGATTTAGAAAGCTTCCCTTGTAAGGAAAATCCAAGATGTGACAGTTTTGGTACCATATTCTTATCTAAAAGAATGGTTTTAGGCTTTATGTCACAGTGAAAAATTGCGCGCTTTGCTCCAGTGTGAAGGTAGTGTAGTCCTTTTGCAGCTCCAATGCATATTTCTAGCCTTTTCTTCCATGAAAATGATTCCATATCCCTCGAAAGTAAGTGATCTTTGAGAGAGCCATTGGACATGTACTCATACACAAGAATTTTCTCATACTTGTGGTCACAATATCCTATAAAAGACGTCAAATTCGGGTGATGAAGCTGGCAGTTAAGTTCAATTTCCTTCTTGAACTTCCATTCATTAAATATATGTATCATCCGTTTCACTGCTATTGGATAATCAGTTTTACCATTATGTTTGATATAACCTTTGTAAGCTATACTGAATTCTGTTATTCCTATTTTTTGATGTTCGTCAAAGTTATTGGTAGCTTTCTTAAGATCGTCCAGAGAAAATTGATGGCATAGCTCTTCTATGACTGCTGGATATTGTTTCTTGGAAGGACTTTTAAGCTTTGAATATTTTATAAGCATATTTCCGACGTTAAGAGTTCTGTTTGATGGCCAATGATAATAAACGTTCAGATTCAGATTCAGATGTACTTAACAACCAAGCCTACATTTCATCATGTAATATAAATGCCTTTTAGAGAATAAGGGGTGGTTGTAAATGCATCATACAATTGAACTAAAAGAAGTGAAATGATGGAAAGAAATCGGAAAAAACTTTATCATCGGCACGATTGTATTATCGAACCATTTTCTAAGCTAAAACTGATGAATTTTCCAATACCACAAGTCTACTACGTAATGCCTTAGTGATAAAAAAGTTTAGTACATCAACATTTCCCTCATGCAAAATCTATTTTTTATTTTTTTTATGTAATGCTTGGCTAAACAATTTCTACAAGCCAAATGTCTTTTGGTTCACAGAGACGGGGATCGGAAAAACTCTGAGGTAGGGAATGGGGACACAGATTAATGTGGCGAACAGGGACAGGGTGCAGGAGAACACTCTCCTGCCTCGTCCTGTTGACATCTCTATCTGTGCATAGTGATATCCTTCCCATGTATTTCAGGTAAGTTTCTTAGAAACATACAACTACGGTGAAATTTGGCAACAAAAAGCGTAATTGGTGGCAATAAACAAAAGCAAAAACCAGACACCAAAACGGTTGTGGAATTAACAAATGATTCATGTGTTAAATGAATTATGTTGCAGTTCTGAAGTAAATAATGGAATTTCTATATAGTATTTTCACATTTATGTTGTAGTTTCTTGTTTTAACATCTTAAGTATATGAACCATACCAGTAAATTGTTGTATGATATTTAATCCAATGGTTTCTCTTAATGATTTCTGTTAGATTCTTCTTAAAATAATGGTATTCTCTCATTCTCTGTGTTTTATTGTGATCATCACAGGGACTTTGGAGTGTACTCCTCTCTAGATCACATGTTCAAATCCGCCAAAGTTGTAAAGCACAAACTCAGACACAGACAGGTTGACACTGATAATAATTTGAGAAAATTACACAATTCAATGTAATCATATGTGTCAGTGTCGTGTCAATGACAAACACGATACGTATCCGACAATAGGACCCACCTAATCCAAGGAGTATTTGTGCTTCATAGTCCAGGAGCTACTGAGTTGGGCTAGTACACAAAAGACTTTGTTATGGCTTCAATTAGGCCCCTCGCTAATGGCGGTGGGATTGGTCCCACAGATTACTCGGTCCTAAGGTCGGATACCTAGTTTCAAAAAACAATTGAATTCTACTCTGGTTTTTGGCTTTTTTTTATTGTCTGGTTCATAGTATATTGATTTAGTTTGTGCTTCGAAAAGGCAAACTAGGTTAACGCTTAATTATAAATCTGGTTTTCATATATTTATTGTGAATTTCGAATCATTCATTTAGGACAATGTTGGATTACTGAAAGACACTTATGCTTTGTAGCATTTGATGTTCCTTGTTATTGTGAAAGTTAATGTGGTTGCTGAAATACTATCTAATCTATTGTAACATTATGTGACAGACCAATAAATTAATTTATACAATCTTTCAGCAAGTAAAAAGGAAGGACTTGAAAAGCTTTAACATGTCAACAGTTATGGTTCTCTCTTCTGACAAAAGAAGTTTATAGTTTCATCCTATGAAACATGGACACTGACACGTCGACACCGATAATAATTTTATCAAATCACATAATTCAACGGAATCATATGTGTTGTGTCGGTATCGGACACAAACACGTGTCTTGCATCTAGACACGCCAAATTCAAAGAGTGTCCGTGTTTCATAGGTCTCATCCCTCTTCCTCCCAAGATAATGGTGTTGGGTAATCCGGAGTTTAGCCGAAAGCTAAATAAAGTCAGACTAATCGATTGTTTCAATAGGAACCAGAATTTTTAGTCTCATTTTTATATTATCATAATTAAACACATATTTTAGCTGTATATGTACTAGTAACAAAATTGAAGAAAACTTCAAACAAAACTAGAATTTATAAATCTTCAGCATTAATTACAAACGCTATATATAAAATGAAATTTTACCTTCATTGACCAGCAGCACCATACTTAGTTCAACCAATGAAGCTAGACAGCCTTGAATGAAATTAATTAATTGATGAAATAAAAATTTCCTTATTCATTTATGCATCTTCGAGCAAAAAATGGAAGAAGAAAGCAAAAACGAAGAAGCTTTAGCTTTCTACTTTGACTTCATTTGTTTGTGTATATTACTCTTTCCATTATTCAACGCAGTGGTCCCATTTCTTAAGGAAGGGAGAAAAATTCTTACATGAACAGTCTCCTAACAACTCATTCTCAGCCCCATCCAATCATCTATTTACAGCTAATAAAAACATAAATAAAAGTAAATCCTTAAATAAGTGGAATTTTCTTTTTTTAATTGTTATTTCTCTTCATTTAAGAAATTCAATAATAACTTATAAATGGTTTCCTCTAAAAAAAAACTAACAAATGTTTTGTTAAGAAATATAGAATCAATTTTAGAAATTTGTAATAAAATATTAGTTATTGATGACAATGTGATATCTCTCTCTTAGAGGAAACCAAATGAAAGTTCCTCTTACATAAGATGTAGCTGTTTCAGTTAAAGTTTGTGCACATGTATGTCAACTCCAATAGCAGTTTCCTCATTCTCAGCCCCTAAATGAATAAAGCAGCACACCAAAAACTGGACATCCTTGTTAATAACAAACCTGCCTTACAAACCAGAAGAAAATTAGCAAAAAACACACAGGACAGGCCGACAGTGGGGCACAAAAAACAGCTCTAAAAAATAAAGTGGACAAAACGAATGCATACATGCCAAACTTAAATTATATAGATTTTCAAAAACAGCTCTAAAAAATTTAAGGTATCACAACCAATTTAATTTTAAATTAAACTTAACAGAGTTGAAAAACAATCAAAATGTAAAGCCATTAACAATTGTAGCACACCCTAAAATTAAGGCAGATGTAGACTGATTATTATCTTCTTATGAAGCCTGAAATAGTACTAACTACATATCAATAATGAATACTTAAGAGAAGGACAATATTTTTCATTGACATTTACCCCAAAACCTGAGAACAATAAAAACTAAAACAATGAATTCAAACATAAAGCAACGTAAGTCATGGCACTACTTAGTTTCCGAGATGTAAAAACAAAAAAAAGTAAATAAAATAGACATCAAATATAACATACATTTAGGTTAAAAAAACTGGTCATTTTGAAGTAACATAAAATAGACATCAATTTACAATTTACAATTTTTTGGGGTCAAATTGAAAATTTTGGAAAATTTGAAAACCAAAATGCAAAATTTGAAAAATTATAACAATGAAGAATTTTGAAATTGTTAACTTTTAGATGTCATTTGAAATTCTCTAAATTTAACTTGAACAAAATACTTCATAAATTCTCATCATTTTAAAAATTCTTCAAATTATTATCCAAACAATGGAATTCACCTCAAAGTATTTGAATTCCCTCAAAACATTCCTCATCAATTGACATTATTTAATTTTATTCTCTTTTATTTTTTTTATTCTTTTTGTGTGTCCCTAAATATATTTATTTAGGTTTGTATCCAAGCAAGTATACATCATCTTTCAGTTAAGTGTCTTAGAAAAATACAAATACGAGAAATTATATCTGAACAATCATTTTGTGACAACAGTTTTATGATAATTATCTCTTGTATACTCATATTATATCACAAAAATTGTCTCACAAATGATTGTTCAAATAACATACTTTTACAAATACACTTGAATTTGGGCAACAAAAGGTGTTAGGGGCAATAACCAAAAGCAAAACATAGACACCAAAACTGTTGTGGAATTAACAAATGGTTGATACGGTAATATTTGATAAATCTCTTGAATATGTCTGACTAACTTTAGTGAATTCTCCCCTCCTAACTATATTTTTATTTATCCACAAGAATCCATCCAGATACCTCAGTTAATGAATCTGAGTCAAGTTCGATAAAGCTCTCAAATCTAAGGCCTTACTTAATCTATATAAAAACGCTTGGAAACGAATTAGATTGAGTAATAATGGTGCTAGAGAAGCGACTACCCTTATCGTCATCTAAGTTTACATATCAAGTTTTCACCATATTAAACGTCTCATGAGATAATGTTTAAATAACTAGACAGTCGAGGAAAGAAACAATAGCTTAATCGCACATGTTTATCAACTAATTAATGTTTAACATAATAGACCCTAATTTAATGTTAAGATTAATTTATAATAATTGACTATTGTCAATCCTTTTACCTGCAATATCGATCAAACAATCCTGAAGCGTTATCGTGGTTGATCAGCAGCAGTACTGGTTAGTTTAGCTCCGTTGAAGGAAGGAACGAAGAAACGAGCTGGAAAGGCTTAAATGAAATGAATTGATGAAACTTCCGGATTCATGCTTCTTTGACCAAAATGGACCAAGGGAGCTAAAAACATAGAACCTTCAATTAATTGTCATTTAGCCTTTGTTTTGTCTCTCACAACCACTCACCTAACACGTCGTCTTTATTTAATTTTTCTATGTGTAAAATGAATAGCAATTTAAAAATGAATAAGAGTTTTCTTCAACAAAAAAAAAACGAATAAGAATAAAAAGGATAATTCGTTGGAATATTTGATTATTCAATTATATTTCAAAATATTTTGTGGACAAATATGTTTATAATAATTATATTATTTGGACTTGACAAAAAAAAATTATATTATTTTGATACGTAATTAATTATTATGGACTTGTGGATGTTTAGAGGATGTTAACGGAATAATGAGAAAACCATTTTTACCATAAGAGGTTATGGTCTCCAATAAGAGAAAGTCTTACATAAATACAAACACAAATAAAGAAAATGGAAGAGAGAAAAATTTGAATATAATTTGCATTTAACTTCATGACAATAATCAAAAAGTTTTTTTTTTTGAAAAAGATGGTTTTTTAAAAAAAACAAAATTAAATAGAATAAAAATTTGTCTTTTTTACAAATATTTTAAGACAAAAAAGTGAGTTTCTTTTGCTTACATTTTAGAACGGGTGGAATGCATGCGTATAGATTTGTATATGCTGTCATCGTGAGTTTAACTCAGTTGGTATGGAAAATACATAATAGGCTTTTATATGTGTTTAGTCCCTGTAAATAGGGGTCATTTAAAAAATGGTCCTTGCATTTCTTAATCCTGGCATTTTGCCCTCCCAAAATTTAATCATTTAAAATTTGGTCTCTCCCCCAATTAATCGCAAAGTTTGGCGTGAAGTGACAAAAATACCCCTCCTTCCATCAGTGGGCAACGAAATTACTTAGAAGTATTTTTGTCACTTCACGCCAAACTTTGCTGAGTCAATGTGCCACGTCGGCTAATCTAGTGACGTGGCAGTGATTAAGTGGGGGAAGGGGCCAAATTTTAAATGATTAAATTTTGGAATGACAAAATGACAGGATTAAGAAATACAGGGACAACCCACTTGGGTTGGACTAGTAGTATTTGTAACGCCCTATTTCTATTAAAGTAATAAAAACACGCGAATAAAGCATATATTCAAGAAATAGACGCTACGTCTTCACATCAAAATTCAAACAACGTGTATATATAAAAATTCTCAACAGTCGCAGCGGATATAAATCATACATCTCCAAAATATACATGTCATATGATCAATATACATCATCATATAAAATCTCCAAAATCCGACAAATGGGCAAAATCTCCATAACGTAAATAAATCCAGAGAATCATAAAGACTGACACCTAATCAGAGCCTAATCTAAGACTCTAACGGATAAACAGAGGAAACTCCTGCTATCCTCTCAAGCAACTCACCAAGCAGCAAACAAACAAACTAATCATGCACGCCGTCTACTCATTCATGCAAATAGGTAGGCAGTCCACCACAGACCACTAGGGGTTAGCTTCACATCAATCATAATCAAGCATAAACATTCAAGGATCTCATGCATAACACATATACATACTCATCCTTCCCAGAATATTAACATCACATGAATATTGTCCCCCATTCCATACACCTCAAGCTATCACATTACTAACATAGTATAGAAAGCATATTCAATCTTTAATCAAGTCATCGACACAAACTCATCATTTATCAACATCAATCAATGAAAGGATTACTCACTTTATTCTTCATTTAGCATACTTAACTCAACAAGTCCAGTTCATCATTTCAAGTTATAAGCAAGCAATCATCATTATGAAAGAAATTACCACATCATATGTATATACACATACAATTCTCACCTCATTACTATTACCAAAATAATTATCATCAATTAGATTCACCAAGTGTATAAGCACAAGCAAGTAAAACATGCAATTAGAGCATAATTCAATTATTCACAACTGTCAACAAATCCACCAATGTACGTATACACCAATCCACATAATCACAACATTCACCGAATTCCACCAATGTACAAATTCATCAAGTCACAGATTCAATTATGACACGACT
>Ga0315914_1003067_pt1 | contig 25505 bp, 16 predicted proteins | sample MpolenodulesMG_FD_203920 | JGI IMG/M metagenome (GOLD analysis project Ga0315914, IMG submission 203920) | Medicago polymorpha root nodule microbial communities from Los Angeles, California, United States - elongated nodules | ecosystem: Host-associated > Plants > Roots > Nodule | place: USA... | reverse complement strand
ATAATTTTTTTTTTCAAAAAGAGCACATCAATTTTTTGTAATATACAAGTCAAATAATTTTTTTAGAAAATATACATATTATATTAATATTAATATTAACATATACACTACCAATCCTTAAAAAAAGCATATACGCTACCAAAAAAAATATTAATATTAACATATATGCAAAACAAAATTTACTTTCTCTCAACAAAATATAACTACAAATATTGAAATCTATATTACACGTCGTTTTTAAGTTGTCGAGTCATCGATTGAATATGTTAAATACTTATACAAATTTAACCTTAAGACCGAGTGATCTATCCGAGTTATCCGATTTAATCCGGTTCAGTCATGCGGTTCAACCAGTGACCCAGTGGTTCGACCATTGACTCGGTGACCCAGTACACCTGCTGAGTCGATGACCGAGCCGAGTTTTAAAACTATGGTTACAACAATTAACATGTCACAAATCTTAGTCATCCAAATAAAAAACTATTAAATCTATGGTTGTGATTCAACTTTTCCATGATGGGAAAGAACTTCCCTTTCCCATACTAAACCTCACCTTGTTGTCGGTTCTTTCTTTTGGTCATGGGAAAAGAAAGTTCTTTCCCATAATGGAAAAGTTCAACCACAACCATGGATTTATTTGTTTTTAATTTGGATGGCTAAAATCTTTTACCTGATAATGGCTTTAATTTATTGATGGGTATTGTGAAACAAAAAAGTGAACCCTGCCAAATAATTAAATAACAATTTTACATTTGTTTTATTTATTGGTTTTTGTTTGTAACAATTCATGGGTCTTTGTATATTGTGTCGTGCTTTGTGTTTTAAACCACATATTTCGGATGGCATGTGCCTTGTGTTTTATTTGATAATAATGTTGACATATTAATTTCAATTACACAAGAAATTAATCGATTTTTAAAATGATGTTGAAAAGAAAAATAATGTTTGACATAAAATTAATTGATGTGGAAAAAAATGAGATAACTGAAAAGAAAAAAAAAATTGACTGGTTTCCGGAGATATAACTGTGAAACAGTTCCAGATCAAGTCCAACAAATCTCAAACACTATTCTTTGACTGTAAACGATGATTTTGTTCCAGATCTGACGGATTTTGCGTTCATCTCAAGGAGGTAAGCTTTCGAAATGTTTATGAGCTGAAGTAGGACACTCGTGAATGAAGCTTTGGATGAACACTAGTAAATGAAGATTTCGATTTTCATCTAATGGAAAGAAGAAAGAAGATTATGAACACTAGTGAATGAAGCTTTCGATTTCCAGGTTTGGACTAGCATGTTGAACGAAACCGGAAAGAAGAAAGAAGATTATGAACCTTTGGATGAACAATCGCAAATGAAGCTTTTGATATTTTTTCACTTTGCTGGGTTTTGGTAAGAACAATTGCAACTAAGGTAAAGAAACAACTTATGTCTGAAATTCATGGATGTATTACAAAGATTAATTGTTAGCCGTAGTAATTTGTGTTGTCATTATCAAAGCAGGGAGGTCAGATAGCAAAGAGACATAAAATATTAAAACATGAAACCTTGAGTTTTTTTTTTGGGGGGTTTACAGGTACTACCGCTAGCTGTCCTTAAATATTAGCCTTTTCCTGGCTAAACTTCACCCATCATGAGATAGTATGATAAGTTTTATAAACTCTATTTTATTCTAATTAACATTTCTCAATTTAGCAGACATCTTAACATCAAGACATTCACAAAACTAAGAGAGGATTGAGCTTCATTTTAAAAAATTACAATTTACAAAATGTAAATTAGTTTAGAACTCCATAAATACAAGAAGCCTAAATACAAGAAAAACTTTCACTTCTCAAGTTCATGTTATCACATGATCAAATTTAACACATCACACAATTAATTTATTCACTTGATCAAATATAGCACACAATTAATTTATTCACATTATCAAACATAGCAAATAGTATTCATGTGTATGTGCATGGTGTCTAAAATACTCCTTCATATAAACAGTGACGGATCCAGAATTTTTGAATAGTGGGGACACCATATAAAAAAATTTGTAGCATTAATAATTGTCCTCTACAATTTTTCATATTATGAAAACTTTAAATGGTTTTCTTATTTTGAAAATCAATAAAAATATCTTTCTCTATATAAACAACTAAACAATCATTTAACCGATCATCTCTCATTCGATTTCGCATCCGATTCTTGATAATATTCATACTATCAAGAAAGAATTTGAAATATATAATGATATGTGTGAGCCAAAAGAGAAATAATTTGTGCTAAGTGTGGGCCATGTGCAAGGGCGGATCTGGACTTTGAATACCAATGGGGCACATTTGTTTGGTCAAATAATTAAATAATATTAAATTTAATAAGAAGTTATATTAAAAATAGTTGTAGCAACCAAAATTACAAAGAAAATAATCTACTTTCCATTTGTTGAAAATGAAATAAAATCATATCATTAGTAATTGTTCTAAGAACATCTCTTTCTATATAGGTTACAAGAGATGTCAAATGCTTAACCTCAAAAAAAAAAAAAAAGAGTCAAATCCTCTAGCGGGATACCTGTGCATACAGACGAGTGAGCACGTTGCGCTCTTTTTTTGGAAGCAAGTCGCAATTGCATAGAAATTATAAAAAAAAAGTCTTTGTATTGATATATGAATAAAAATATAGACATCTGTATAAATTAAAAAAAAATCGGTCCCCGTATTAATTTTTTTTTGTTTGAAAGATCCCTATATTAATATATAAGTTAAAATATAAACACATGTATATTAAAAAAAATAGGTTCTCTTATATGAGTAAAAATATAGACACGTACATAAATTACAAAAACAAATATGTCCCCCTATTAATATATGAGTAAAAATATAGACGCGTGTATAAACATACAAAATAAAATAGGTGTTTGTATTAATATATAAGAAAAAATATACAATGACCCGATAAAAAAAAAATTAAAAAAAAAGTATGGGACCTGAACTGGTGTGGCACCTGCCACACCATGCCTTGTTCAAGTCTGCCCTTGGCCATGTGGTTAAAATGTCGACTATTGATACATTATACTACTAAAAATAATAGTTTCCAAAAATTTAGTGTAGGCACAAGCCCACACATGCACCAACATACATCCATCCGTGCATACAAATAGGCGTAATTAATATAAAAGAGTTGGTAATTAATATTTGCTTAGTTTAGTGTAAATAATTCTGCTTTGTGTCTCTACCTGAATAGTAAATTTTATGCTTGGATAACCACACATCATATTATTCTTTACTGGTCCTTAAGGTGTCAACTCAGCGGTAAAGTTTAAACTTGTTACTTCAAAAGAGACGGAGTTCAAATCCCCTTAGAGATATGACTGTCTTGTATTAATTGTAACTCATTCTGTGGTTTGTGATCAGAATAAAGTGAAAGGCAGTGATGTTACATATGTTGCCCAGATGAGGTGAAATCAAAGTCTTTTAGAAAGGTTAAAGCCGGTTACAGTGACAATACTCGCAGCTCTGTTCACGCTTCTTCAACTAATTTGTTGAATCCTACTAGTCGATTCCTTACTCGGTTTCGCAACACTCCTGGTAATAAAAGCTCCAGACTTGGCATATTTATCGGTTCAAGATTATCGAGGCCTTGTCATGTTTCTTCTACAAGACTCTCAATATTTGACAATGATTTTACCTTGAGCTGTCTAGGAATTTGGATGTGGTTGCATGTAGAGAGACTTTTGAAAACATATTTTTAACCTATCTGTGTATCTGTCTAGGAATTTAGGCACAGTTTGGATTAACTTTTACTGGTTTGAAACTTGTACTATTATATCTCCTTTCATTCTTCAATTGCCTTCATTTAGAGCTTATGGGAAAACTTTTGTTTTAATGCTTAAATTGAAAACTTTTGTTACTTGTTATCATTTGCACAGTGTTCACGTGTATGTGCATCGTGTCTATTTATCTACATATATGTTTGTGGACCTTCGTTTTTTATGATCTTTACTTATCATAGGTGTTTCACTTATGGCCTACTCTATCCGTGCTCAAATATAAGCAAAATAACAACTAATTTAGAATATTAGTTAAGCTTGTGTAATTTTCTTAATATCAGATAAAAATGAACTTCATTCCCTATGAAAATTTGTTAACTTGTTTATGAAAGATTTCAATTTCGTGGGAACTTGTTTCATATCATATAGCAGTTCATTTTCGTGGGAACTTGATATTTCGTGGCAAAGCCTTTATATATGATGTATGTATGATTCATCTCACAAGCTAGTGATTGGCAAATGATCGTTTTTCTTTTGTAAATTAAGAACATAAAAAGATGTCCCAACTAGGTTGGCATCCCACTCTAGTTGCTATGCAATGCTTGCGGACTTCCACGGAGAAGGGAAATATCAGAAGCTGCAAATGGTTTGTCCAGTTCCACAGAGACCAGAGCGAATAACAAGGAAAATCATTTACCACTACAAATGTGTAGCATATGCTCTTTAAACAAAAAGAGGCCACTCGAAGTGATAATAAAGTTATGTTTATCAACGATATGTGTGTTTTTTAAATGACAAATGTCATTATGTTAGATGACATTTTAGTATTTTCTTTCTCTCTTGTCAAGGCTCGAACTATAAACTTTTAACCTCTCTTGTCAGTCTGATATAATGTGCGTACACTTCTTTCTTAAAAGGGCATAAGAAAATGCAAATCAGAAATATAACACCCTGTACATTTGTAAAAAAAACAAAATCCACCTTATGTAATAAGATGTGAGTTCATTATTTAATTCCCTTAATTAATAGGTAAATATATCATTTTGCCTTTTAGGCTAAACCCTAGTCCTTGGGTCAACAAACAACATTACATGAACATGTGTGATATAAATTAGTAGGATCAGTTTGACATTTACAATCGTGAGGCTGAGAGTCTTTTCCAAACCGTTCCAGGAAAATTTGGTCACAGTCTTGGTCAGCATGGTCACAATTGCTATCCAACCTTGGCAGAGTTTTGTAACAAAATTTATCGGTATGCTCGCCTACAACAATAGACAACAAAAATATGATCAAATCATTTCACATGTCAGTTTAGTTTAACAACAACAATAATAATTATAATAATAAACCATCGGTTTTGGTCCCTAAACTAATACTCTCTCACCAATTTAGTTCATAAACTATAAAAATATAGTAAAAGTCTTTAAACTATTTTTAATACATGAAGATAGTCTTTGAATAATCATTCTCCGTATTATTTTAAAAGAAAATGAAAAACATATTTGATTGATTAATAGTAACAATTTAAAGGTTATTTACAATATTTATATAGTTGAAGAACTAAATTTTTTAAATGAGTTATATTTTAAGAATCAAAAGGATAGTTTATTCTAATAATATGTGTACCAGATCCATAGGTGAGGGTGAAGAGAGCAAACAAAGCTCCCACTATTAAGATAATGCTTCCGAACTTCATGATGATATTTGCTCAAACACGTAAAATAATTTCAAATAGAATTTAAAAATGTTAGGACAATGTCAAATGAGAGAATCAAACACAAGTATATATGCATCATTAAAGTTAACTAAATATTAATTATTACCTAAGCGACATTTTTTAAACATAACCTTTTTGACTGAATATTTATTACTATCATCTTTTTTGACTTAATTTTAAATATTTGATTTTTTGATTGGGTAGTTGTATTTTCAAACCTACTCAAATAGAATGGTATGAAGATTTTTTTTTTTGACAGATAGAATGGTATAAAGATTACTACACTTTATTGAAAAATAGTTTTCCCTTTTCAGATATGAAAAACATAGTTAACTTATTATTATGGCTTATTCAATCACTCAGTCCCTTAACTTAATTGATTGTCTCAATTTGGTCCCCTAACTATAATTTGTACCAATTTGGTCACTTATGTTTTGCTCCGTTACTAGTTTTAGTCTATCTGTTAGTTTATCTCAAAAAACGTTAATAGAAAGGACTAAAACTAATAACAGAGCAAAACATAGGGGACCAAATTGACACAAATAACAGTTTTACAAAGACTACTTGTTTGATCAGAAGTAATTAAACATGAGGCATAGGAGATGAACAAAACTCATAAAAGACTATGCTTGCGAATTGCAAAACCATCTGGGAATGGCAAATGTAATTGTATATGCCCTGAATATGATGACACTGCGTGTAGCAGCCATGTTGGAAAGTGAGCAAGAACTCATGGAAGAGTTAAAGGACTTGAGTTTGGATGTGAAGTTTGCAAGAAGGAATAATGTCTTGGGTACCAGGATAATCTCTAGTCAGTTTGTGAAGATGATTTTTTGAACATCAAATGTGGTAAGAAAACTAGTAATTAATTGATAAGACACTAATTGATAAGAAAACTAGAAGACTTGCTAATGGTGTGATCTTGGAACACAAAGGGAGTGGATATGGCTTCATACCATTGATTGAATATACTTATAAAAACAGTTTCAACTCCAGCAAAGGGACTGTGCACTATTTATCAAATTTAGTTTAGAAGGTTATTGTTTTATATGTCATCATGTTTATGTTAGTTTTTGCAATAAACATTACAATTTTGGTATATTTAGCAATTTATAGTACACCATCAATCAATGAAGTGGGTCTCGCATAGTGATCTTGCACACTATGAAGTGGATCTTTCTTTAAAAGATAAAGTTTCAGCTGATAAAGGTTGTCTTCATTAAGTTGATCAATTTTTGTTAGTGTTTTGTTTCTTATAATATGAATTTGAACACAAAAATAATGTAAACATAAATTTCATCAACATATAAATTTTCGTACAATTGACTATAACATAGTGTGGCACAAATGTTTGGTTCTTTAACCATTTAATTAAAGATTTTATTGAGGTTTATGCATAGAAAAATACAAATGTTGGGATGAATCAATCTCTTAAATAGATCTCAATCATCTCAAATCATTAGTCTTTGTAAAGGTGAACTTAAGACCTAAACGAATAAAACTATTATTTTTACCTTTTTTTTCTTCTTCGGATGACATTTTCTCACTTATTTAATGATTAATATTTATGTATCCATGTTGCAAAGAAGAAGAAATCACTAGTAAGGAAAAAATCAAGAAGGACTTATTGCCTAGTGATCATGCACAAAATCAATTGGATCCTTCTCTTAATACAAAGTTTTTGCTAATGAAGTTAGCTTTATAAATATGATCAATTATTGTTAGTGTTTGTTTCTTGTAATGTAAATTTGAACATAAAAATAATGTAAACGTAAATTTCATTAAGGGATATGTTTTCATACTATTGATCATAACATGATGTAGCACAAATGTTTGGTACTTTAATCATTTAGTTAAAGATTTAATTGATGTATATGCATAAAGAAAAAACTATATTTGGATAGATCAATCTCTTAAATAGATCTTGGTCATCTCTGATGATTAGTCTTTTTAAAGATCGACTTATATATGACCCAAGTTTATGACATTATTAATCATTAGAGATGACTGAGATCTATTTAAGAAATTGAACTATCACAATATAGTTTTTGATATATGCATATGCCATAATAAAATCTTTAACTAAATGGTTAAAGAACCAAGCTTTTGTGCCACAATATGTTATTGTTAGTTGTATGCAAACATATATAAGGTAATGAATTTATGTTTACATTATTTTTATGCTCAAATTCAAAACAAACACTAATAATAATTGATTGTATTTATAAAGCTAACCATCATCAGCATAGGCTTTTTCTTTAAGAGAAAGATCTGATTGATTGTTTACAATATCATTATACAATAATTCCTTCTTTATTTTCTTCTTATTAGTGACTTCTTCTTTTGCAAAATGCATACAACAATATTATTCATTAAATAAGTGAGAAAATGATATTTTAGATGGAAAAAAAATTGGTAAAAATAATAATTTTATCAGTTTGGGTCTTAAGTAAAACTTTCCGAAGACTAATCATTTGAGATGATTGAGATCTAATTAAGAGATTGATCCATCCCAACATTTGAATTTTTTATGCATAAACCACAATCAAATATTTAACTAATTGGTTAAAGAACCAAACGTTTGTGCTACTCCATGATATAGTCAATCGTATGAAAATATATATGCTAATGGAATTTATGTTTACAATATTTTTGTGTTCAAATTCACATTATAAAAAACAAAACACTAATAAAAATTGATCGACGTATCAAGATAATCTACATCAGCATAAACTTTGTCTTTAGGAAAAAGATCCACTTCATTGTGTGCAAGATCACTATGTTATAAGTCCTTCTTGTTTTGTTCCTTGCCAGTGACTTCTTCTTTTGCAACATGCATAGTACAATATTAATCAATAAATAAGTGTGAGAAAATGACACTCTAAGCAACAAAAAAAAGAGGCGCAAATAACAGTTTTACAAAGACTATTTATCAAGGATGACTGAGATCAATATTTTTCTATATGCATATATACCACAATCAATTGTTTAACTAAAAGGTTAAAGAACCAAGCATTTGTGCGACACCATTTTATAGTCAGTTGTTAAAAAAAAAAAAAATCCTTTAATGAATTTTATATTTACATTATTCTTGTGTTCAAATTCACATTACAAGAAACAAATACTAACAATAATTGATTGTATTTATAAAGGGAGCCTTCATCAACAAAAGCTTTGTCTTTAAGAGAAGTATCCAATTGATTGTGTGCATGATAACTAGGCAGTAAGTTCCTCTTTTTTTTTCTTTTCTTCTTACTAGTGACTTCTTCTTCTGTAACATGCATAGAACAATATTAATCATTAAATAAGTAAGAAAATGACATTCTAAGTAAAAAAATTGGTAAAATAAATAGTTTTATCAGCTTGGGTCTTTAGTCAGTCTTTACAAAGACTAATCATTTGAAATGATTGGGATCTATTTAAGAGATTGGTGCATCCCAAATTTGTATTTTTATATGCATAAACCACAAGGAAATCTTTAACTCAATTGTTAAAGACCCAAATATTTGTGACACACCATGTTATAGTCAATCATTTGAAAACATATATGTTAATGAATTTATGTTTACTTTATTTTTGTGTTCAAATTCACATTATAAGAAACAAAACACAAACAAAAATTGATCGACATATAAGGCTAACCTTCATCGACATAAACTTTGTCTTTCACAACAAGATCTACTTTATTGTGTGAAAAATAACTATGCAATAAGTCCTTTTTGCTTTGGTCCTTGCTAGTGTCTTCTTCTTCTACAACATGCATATAACAGTACCTATCGATAAATTGTTAGCGGCCAACACTCAGTGGAATTTAGTCCCACATCGGATAGATAAGATTCTTAATAAGAGTTTATATAGATGAGACACTCCTCACTGTACAAGTCGGTTTTGTAAGGATGAGTTAGGCTTTTATATCTGTTACATGGTATCAGAGTCTATTGGGTCTATCGTTGGACTTCCTGCATCGTCCACGCTTTAGGCCCATTGGGCCGGGCTGAAGCGTGAGGGGGTGTGTTAGCGGCCAACACTCGGGTAGATTTAGTCCCACATCGGATAGATAGGATTCTTGAAAAGAGTTTATAAAGAGGATACACTCCTCACCGTATAAAAAGGATGAATTCCTCATCGTACAAGCTGGTTTTGTAGGGATGAGTTAGACCCCGATTTTTGTTACATGGTATAAGAGCCTATCGGGTCCATCGTTGGGCTTTTTGCATCGTCCATGCTTCAGCCTCATTGGGCCGGGCTGAAGCGTGAGGGGGTGTGTTAGCGGCCAACACTCGGTGGGATTTACTCTCACATCAGATAGATAAGATTCTTGATAAAAGTTTATATAGAGATGACACTCCTCACCTTACAAGTCGGTTTTGTAAGGATGAGTTAAGCCTCAATATTCGTGACATAAATAAGTGAGAAAGTGACACTTTTAGCAAATCAAATTGGCATAAATAATAGTTTTATCAGCTTGGGTCAAAGTCGACATTTACAAAGACTAATCATTAAAGAGGACTGAGATTTATTTAAGTGATTGACCATCACAATATAGTTTTTTCTATATGCATATACCACAATCAAATCTTTAAATAAATGTTAAAGAACCGAGCATATGTTGCACACCATTTTATAGTCAGTCGTATGAAAACATATCGGTTAACAAAATTTATGGTTACATTATTTTCGTGTTCAAGTTCACATTACAAAAACAAACACTAACAATAATTGATCCTGTTTATAAAACTAACCTTCATCAACAGAAGCTTTGTTTTAAGAGAAGGATATAATTGATTTTGTGCATGATCACTAGGCAATAAATCCTTCTTTCTTTTTTTCTTCTTAATAATGACTTCTTCTTCTCCAAAATGAATACAAAAATATTAATCATTAAATAAGTGAGAAAAAGGACATTTAGAGAAAACAAATTGGTAAAAATAATAGTTTTATTAACAATAATGTCACTGAATTAACATAACTTCACTCTTTCGTTTCTTTTCAACGTGTCAATCAATAAATGACAAAACGTGTAGAACTAATTTTTTTTCTCCCAAATTTTATTAATAAACGATGATTTCAAAGTAATTACTGCTAGGTCATGCAACCCTACTTCCCCCTTAATTGTGCGGCCACTCGTCTCCCTGCCATCACTATTTCGAATATTGGCAAAATTAATAGTGTCGTCAACTTGGGTCATTTAAGAGATTGATCCATCATAATATAGATTTTTCTTTATGCATATACCAAAATGAAATCTATAACTAAATGTGAAATTCTGGCACGTTAGCTTTCAGATATTTTATAAGATGTTCCAACACCAGTCACAAAATACGAATGTTGAATATAATGTTTAGAACATCGTGCTAACAATAATAAATAAAACGATGCAAAAGTAAAAGACAAGAAAGTAAATGACACAGGAGAATTGTTAACCCAGTTCGGTTACAAACACACCTACTCTGGGGGCTACAAAGCCAGAAAGGAAATCCACTAGTGTAGTCCTTATTCTAAGTTCTCAGCAAACTCTATGTTTACAACTCTAGACCTAGGACCTACCCGTATTGACTTCAACCTAGGAACACCTAAATCTGAGATTCAATCTCACTTCCTCCCAATCAATCACAGCCCCTGTGATTATCAGATCACAACTCAATAAGATGAAGTTACCTTCAAACACAAACTACCTCCGTGCTTCAAAGCTTAGGAGTAGTACAACTTACAACTCAATAAAAAAAAGTCCTTAACATGTATCAAGGTGATACAAGAAAGACTCACAAATAACAATGACTCAAAACCCTAAAAAGATATTTCTTCAATGACGGCTTGAATCATGAATTAGGTCTTGCAGTCTTGTATATATACTGAAGCAATACAGGCTAAATAGTATTGTTGGGCTACAGAACAATGTAGATCCTAAAGCTGATCCACTTCACACAAATTAGTAACAAATAAAGCAACTCCTAAAAAGTCGGAACATATTTAGGAACTACCAAAACACCACCAAAGATTCCTAAAATATTGTCTATACTTTAGGAACAAATCACCCAGCTGATTCTGGACAAAAAACACGCTACTTGACCAACAAGAAATAAGACGTGATTTCCTTAATAAGATAAAGCGTGCGTAAACCAAGGCACATAAATAGGACACACTGGACCGTGCCAAGATGTTGGAACATCCTATCAAATATCATACATGAGCATTTATTTTAGCAACAATGAGGCCAATACTCAAATACCCAACAAAATGGTTAAAGTACCAAGCTTTTGTGTCACACCATGTTATAGTCAATAGCATGAAAACATATCTCTTAATGAAATTTATGTTTACATTTTTTTTCTTTTCAAATCTACATTACAAGAACAAACGCTAACAATAATTGATCGTATTTATAAAGCTAACCTTCATTATCAAAAACTTTTTCTTGAATAGAAGGATCTGATTGATTTTGTGCATTATCACTAGGCATTGAGTCATTCTTGCTTCTTTCCTTACTAGTGACTTCTTTTTCTACATCATGGATACAAAAATATTAATCATTAAATAAGTGAGAAAATCACATTCGGAGAAAACAAATTGGTAAAAATAATAGTTTTATCAACTTGGGGCTTAAGTTGGCTATTACAAAGATTAATCATCCTAGATGATTGACATATATTTAATAGATTGATTGACATATATTGGAAAAAATGGGTGTCAGAACATCCTAACTCTAAACATTAATCATCCATAAGCAAGACATTTTTAGTTCATAAAATCCATAAAACAATACACAAACATCATCAAATTCATGAAAAATGGTTGAAACAAAAATGACATAAAAGTAACAAGACAACATGAGAAAATAGAATGTACCATAGCTTTTAAGGGATTGATGATTATGCAAGATTTTTCCCTTGTGAATGAGTCTTTGATTTTGGATTGGGATGTCACATTTTCCAACTATAAACTCTTTGAAGGATTCAACTGTGGATTCGAGTGCAGCTTCAACACAAAACTTTGAACCATTGAAGAAACGAACGTTGATGTTTACACTTTCAGCAACGCCCTTCAATTTGCATGCAACAACTTCTTCATCTTGAATCGCATAACAACACAAAATAATGTATCAAACTTTGAATGCATGCATGCATAATAAAGCTACGTTTGAATAATAACTTGTTACATGTTTATAATCTTTATAAGTTGCTTTTAGATGGAAAATTTCTTCCTTGGTTACAAGAATTTGGACAATTGTTGTGATGACATTTTAAAAAAATATAATATTCTTATTTTAGTAGACAAATATAAAATAATTTTTGTTTTTATTTAACATCTCTAAAACGTAATTTCAAAATTATAGACTAACAAAATCACTTTTTACAATCCGTAACAAACAAGTCTTTATAAGAATGACAGACCAACCGGTGTTTATGCCTAGTCTACGTTAAGTTTAGGCACACTTATTTTTTTCAATGATTTTTAGAAGTGTGTTTAATTAAAAATGGATAAGGCTAAACACTTTAAGCTGACTTATCTACTTTTTGACTAAATTTTATGACGATCAACTTACTTAAATAAATAAATAATATATTTTATTTTTATATTAAATTTAGTATTTTACTTCATTCGGTCACATTTATAGGCAAAAATATATATGTTTGGATTCATTGAATGTATTGAAAAAGTTATTATTTAATGAATCTAAAATGTTATTTTTTACTTATAAATGTGACCGGAGGAAGTATATCAAATTAACTTTTTCAATAATTTAATGATATTAGCTTACATCAAATTTTGACATATCTAAATGCATTGTTGTAAAATGGAATTAAAGTAAAATGTCATAAAGTTATATTCTTTAAAAACCCATCTTTTTGTCTAGATGCCACACACACACTCACATGAGAAGGGGGGAGGGTTGAAATTTGAGATCAAACCAAAGCACCGGCGTGAAATGTTGTCATAGCAAACCACTAAATTTTAACAACACCAACATAAAAATCATAGCTCCAAGAATAAAACTTATTTTCACTGGTAGATTAACTCTTTAGTCTATTAAAAGATAGATCTAGTTTGTTTTTTTTAAGCAAAAGGGGTGCAATAGGATTCGTAACATCTTAAGTATATTAAAATTAAAAATTAGTACATAAGATTGAGGACATAAAACTTGACCCAAAATAGGTCAAATAAATCAAAGGAGCATATCTAATTCCACAGCAAACAATCACACATTGCATGCACAATCTAGCAGACCCAACTATGGAGCCAAAACCAAATTGAAAAAAAAAAAGATAGATTTTTTTTTGTTGTGGTGGCCAGGGTTTGAACCCCAGACCTTGCATATATTATGCATTGTCCATACCAACTAAGTTAAGCTTACGAGGACAAAAAAATTGAACTTTCTACAAATACTTTCCGGAAAAAACAACATTCTAAAAGTATATAAATCATTATTTTAATAAATAATATAATTATTTCTAGGAAAATGTTAATAAATCAAATAGATATTTTTTTTTGAAGACATGTTAGTATTTGAGTATGAGTATAAATAATCTCAAGCCAATGCACTCTTAGTTATAAACCTCACTCAACCCTCACATTTGATCAAGGTGTATGATAGGATCTCAACTTCCTAAGCATTGTGAATAGGAAGAATTCTAACTCACCTCTAAACATATATTCCTACCCCTTATTTGATAACTGAAAGTTCTGTGCAGACATGGAAGACAACAAAAATGATTCATGTAAATCATTGTCACCAACCAATGGCGCTCATAGTGACAGTGTTATGAGTCCCACTAGTGGTGAGTGCAATTTTGGGAGCCTCTTCAAGATGGAAATTGGAGCCACCAGCAGCAGTCATAAGCCAAATATTTCAGAAACTTTAGACTCACTTATTTTTCTTTGGTCATGGTTACTTGTTTAAAACCTCAACATAAAATAAGTACTTAATAGAATGAATAAACATAAAAATGTAAAATATAACGCATAATGAGATGTAGCAAATTGTGATTTCATTGCAAAATTTACATATGGTGAAAGATTGATTTCCAAGCCATAAAATGACGATTGACATATAGGATACGTGACCAAAGAAAAATAAGTGAGTCTAAAGTATATATACTTCTGAAATATTTGGCTTAGAAAAATTGCACTCACCACTAGTGGGACTCATATAACACTGTCACTATGAGCGCCATTAGTTGGTGACAATGATTTACATGAATCATTTTTGTTGTTTTCCATGTCTGCACAGAACTTTCAGTTATCAAATAAGGGGTAGGAATATATGTTTAGAGGTGAGTTAGAATTCTTCCTATTCACAATGCTTAGGAAGTTGAGATCCTATCATACAACTTGATCAAATGTGAGGGTTGAGTGAGGTTTATAACTAAGAGTGCGTTGGCTTGAGATTATTTATACTCATACTCAAATACTAACATGTCTTCAAAAAAAAAAAATCTATTGATTTATTAACATTTTCCTAGAAGTAATTATATTATTTATTAACATAATGATTTATACTCCCTCCGGTCTCAAATATAAGAAAAGATTCTTTTTTTAGGTTCATTGAATAATTAATTTATTTGCTTTACAATGTAGATCAAATACATTAACTACTCAATGAACCTAAAAAAGGAACATTTTTTTATATTTGAGACCGGAGGGAGTATACTTTTAGAATGTTGTTTTTTTGAGAAAATATTTTTAGAAAGTTCATTCTTTGAGATCTAAATAATATTTTTTTTTACTATTTTCTATAAATGAGCACTTTTCTAGATAAAAAAAATATTATTTGTAATGATATTTAAATAAAAAATACTTTTTGCATTAAATGTATATAAAAATATATTATTTTTATTTTTGGCATTAAACCATCATAATTAATGTATTTGGCACCTTTTTCATAGTAGTTAAGAAATATAGTTTAGTGCAATTAATTTTATATATTTAATGTAAAATATACGTCAAGTTTAGTAAATTGTTCTTTTTAATTATTATTTTTTAGAAAAATTTGTTCTTTTTGTTATTAGTGGGAAGAAGTCACTCAAGTATTTGCATTAGATATTTTTTTATTTTTTTGTTTCTAGTACAGAAAAGAGGGCAAAGACCAAAGAGAAAAGAAAAATTACAAAATTAAAAGAACATTTTTTGGGATGAAAGCTCTGAAAATGTCCTCAAACAAAATACTATGTAGTTTTGTTGGAGGGACCTCTAAAACGATCAATGAGCACAAAAGAATCTTGTGTTAGACTATACTCAGATAACCAATCCAAACTTATGTTTCCTTCACGCAAGGTGTGGTTTATCTAAACCTCCCGAAAAAGTTCAATAAGAATTCAGATTTGAGAATTAGAACGGGGTAGCCCCATTAATCATGAAATTATTGATTACCAAATTTTTTTTTTAATTAAATGACGATATATGAGAAATATAATATCATTAAAGTAGTTAGCTTTCCCTTAAACTAGTGACCACCATGTTACATTCAATAGCATGAAAACATATCTCTTAATGAAATTTATATTTACATTTTTTTTCTTTTCAAATCTACATTACAAGAACAAACGCTAACAATTATTGATCGTATTTATAAAGCTAACCTTCATTATCAAAAACTTTGTCTTGAATAGAAGGATCCCATTGATTTTGTGCATTATCACTAGGCAATGAGTCATTCTTGCTTCATTCCTTACTAGTGACTTCTTCTTTTTCTGCATCATGGATAGAAAAATATTAATCATTAAATAAGTGAGAAAATCATATTCGGAGAAAACAAATTGGTAAAAATAATAGTTTTATCAGCTTGGGTCTTAAGTTGGCGTTTACAAAGGCTAATCATCTCATATATTTAATAGATTGATCCATCCCTACATTTGTATTTGTATAAGCATAAACCTCAATAAAATCTTTAACTAAATGGTTAAAGAACCAAACATTTATGCCACACCATGTTATAGTCAATCGTATGAAAACTTATCAGTTAACGAAATTTAAATATGTTTACATTATTTTTGTATTTAAATTCATATTATAGAAAACAAAACACTAACAAAAATTGATAGACTTAATAAAGCTAACCTTCATCAGCAAAAACTTTATCTATTAGAGGAAGATCCAATTCATTATGCGCAACATCACTATGCAAGATCCTATTCATTGATGGTGTACTAAATGGTGCAATATCAATAGGCAATAGGTCATTCTTGCTTTTTTCTTTACTGGTGACTTCTTCTGCAACATGGATATGAAAATATTAATCATTAAATAAGTGAAAAAAAATGACGTTTAATGAAAACAAATTGGTAAAATAATAGTTTAATCAGTTTGGGTCTTAAGTCGACCTTTACAAAGACTAATCATCTGAGATGATTGAGATCTTTTTAAGAGATATCCATCCCAACATTTGTATTCCTATATTCATAAACCTCAATGAAATCTTTAACTATATGGTTAAAGAAACAAACATTTGTACCACACTATGTTAATGAAATTTATGTTTACATTATTTTTGTGTTCAAATTCATATGATAAGAAACAAAACACGAACAAAAATTGATCAACTTAATAAAGCTAACCTTCATCAGCAGAAACTTTATCTTTTAGAGAAAGATCCGCTTCATTGCGCGCATGATCACTAGCCAAGACCCACTTCATTGATGGTGTACTAAATGGTTAAATATACAAAAATTGTAATGGTTATTGCAAAAACATACAAAACCAGAAAGACTAATAAAACAATAACCTTCTAAGCTGAATTTGACAAAAAACGATTCCCCTTATTTTAAATTTTACAAATTTTAAAATATGTAATTTCTACAACCACGCAATGTTTACTCTAAGTTGCCCATTTAAATTAACACAAAAGTAATATTTTTATTTCAAATATTGGAACAATACATGATATATCAATCATTTTAAAATCTAACAAAAAAAAACACAATACTTATAGATCCAATGAGGAAGTAGTTCTTCTAAATTGCTTTCTATCCGAAGATAACAAAAGTACAAAATACATAATAAAATAAATAAATAAATAAATATTGAGTAGAAAAGTATAATAAACTTTTATTAGTCATTCACTAATTCATGTCATCAAGATAAAACCTACAAATTCAAATAAAAAAAATAGATTGAATTATCTCATCAAAATAAATTGTATTCAAATTAGAGACAGGTAGTGTGTATCATCTTACCAATATTTAATCAAAGAAATCACACTCGTTGGATATTTATGTTGAGCATTGCAAACGAGATTGATACAACAAAGCACAACAAAGAAGATGAACAAATATAAGACAAAGTTAATGGTCTCCATTTGATCAGGCATGGAATTACAACCCATGAATAAGTTTTTTGTTTCTCTCGCGGATCTGAGTGACACAAAACAACACAAGATTAAACAAGAAAAGTAATCCCAACTACGATAATTACAATAAATAACAAAGTAAGATCAATCACATAAAATTTTACATGTAAACAATATTTACTTGAGTAGAATAAATTTTCAATATATCTACCCTCTCGAAAATATCATCATGTTCAATTCAATCAAACAATTAAACAAGTGCGAAAATGGAAATACAAGATTACCATGAAGGAGAAAGATGATCCTAAAAGATCTGACTTACTGCTTCGTGCAAATACAAGATTACGATGTAGGTGATCTAAATGTGAGGATTGTCGTTTGGGAGAGCGCCGTCGGCATATTGTGAAAGTGAACTCATGTATGTATTTATAAGGATTTTACTAGGGTAGGGTTTTGTGTTAGATTAAAAGTTTAATTGCATTTTTTACCTCTTAAGTTTCACAATTATGCAATTTAGCTTCTCCAAGTTTAAAATGAGCGATTTGAACCCCTCAACTTTCCCATTTGGCACTAAGTAGTCCCTCAAGCATATTTTAACCGATTTTAACCAAAATTAACATTTTTATAAAAGTAAAAATAAAAAGTAAATAGAGAAAATCACTTGACAACTCTGCCCAATCATACTCCTTCTTTTTCCTCCTTCCACCTAAACATCAAACTTTCATTCTTTTTCAGTCTAACACTCCCATCATGGTAGGATTTTCTTTTGACTTAATATTTCCCATGATCTATTATAAAAAATATAATATTTTAATAAAAATTCATATGAATTTTTTTATTTAATTGACATACGAGTTGAAGGTGCTTTTTGTCCTACCATATGGGTGAGTTCTAGTTTAAGTCCTTGTAAAAAAAATTGAGACTCCACCCTTGTAATATAAGATTCGCCTAGTTTAAGTCTCTCAGGACATCTGACTATGCACAATCGATAATGTGACACATTGAGTTGTTTTTTTGTTGTTATCTTGATGCCTTTCTTGCGCTCTTGATTCATCAAAAAAAAATTGGTTAGGTAGCCTAGTGGCTAGAATTCACCTTATAAGGTGAATAAGTGGGGTGTCCGGGGTTCGAACCCCGGCCCCTGCATATAATAATGTATTGTCATACCAACTGAGTTATGCTAATGAGACAAAATAAAAATTGTCTTTTTTAATTGTAGCTTTGTTAACTATGAGTTAACTGGGAGGGTATTTTATGTGGATCCCAAATTTGAACTTGGGTCACCACATTTTCCCCTCATGTGTTTATTTGAGTGTGTGTTGGCCTCTGGACCAATAACAAAATAAAAATACATCTTAGTTAGCAATTGTTTATAAAAATAATTAAATAAATTTAATAAATTTAATGAATTATCGATTTCTTCATCCAAATTTTCATCACTCCAATCCAAATCCAGGAAGAAAAAAAATTAAGATATACCTAAAAAATTAATTCAACTTAATCTTCTAACTCATACACTCAGATCTAAAGGACGACCATCACTGACAACTCCTTTGATCCATACCTTATGATATCATCAAACTCTTACTCAGCATGATAATAATTGAAAGTTAAAATCAAATCAAACATTCAAAATGAGCATGAATGTTTCAAATCGAACCAACCCAACAAAAAACATCTAACGAAAATTGCAACAACAAAAAAACTACGTTTCATTTGAATGTGGTCGGGTCGATTTTTCACTCAACCGGACAGTTTAGTTTTTTTTGGTTGTTGTTTTTGTTTTGCCACCCAAACCAAATCGAAATGCAAACTCACTTAATTAAGAGTGTTAAATTAGTAACTCACTCCAAACTCTCCACCCAACCCAAACACTCACCACTTCACTTAGTCCAAAGACTTGCTCAACCAAAACACTCAACCTGCTTTTTTTTTTCTTTTTTCTTTTTTCAATTAACTTTATATGTACAATGTAATCATTTTAAATTCATTGAAGAAAAAAAACTAAATCGCATCTCGACCGTCTCTTCTCCATCTTCTCTATCCCAGCGACGCTCTCAATCGATGATCTGTCACCTTTTGTTTTTACTTAATTGTTGCAAATTTTGTAACCAGAGTTAATGGTTAATCGTTGAACCTTTTGTTTATGCATCTTAATAGTATTTAGAGTTAATTGTCAATAGTTGCAAACTAGTTAATTGTTGGTATTTTAAATATATATATATATATATATATATATTGTCTCGTAAAAAACCTAACCAACCAAAAACCCTGTTGAAACTAATATTCTCTTCTTATTTGACGCACTCAATGTTGAATCTAACACCTGCAAAAAAAAGTCGCAAAACGACAACATTTACGAACTATAGCTTCCATGGAATGTGATCCACAAACAAATGTATATACTAACAACGTGTACTATGAACAGATTTGTGAGCACAGCACCTAAAGTCTAGCTTTATCCCCTATGAACCACCTTCATAAAAATACATACACTTAAGGTAATAGCTCAATGGTAAAACCCTAGTATAAGAAGCTCTAAGTACAAAGTTTAGATCTCTTTAGAGACGATTATGAAATGGTTATAGTGTCAGTTTAATTAATAAATTTTACCCCTTTCACAAATTTCTTTTTGTCAAACAAAAAAACCCTTAATAAAATTGGCTTCTATATGCCAACAATACGCGTTGCTATTTACTTGCTACATAACCGCTGCAAGCTTCGAATTATTTTACCGTATACATAAAGTGGGTATAAGTTAAAAAGGGAGACACATAAGTTGATCAAGTATACCTTATTTTCGTATTCGGTCACTAATAAGAAATAGTAAATACGAAAGTTCCCTTGACGTTGAGCATCTAAAAAGCTGTATGTTAAGGGTTTTTTACTCATGGAGAACCAGAACATCATTGCTTACAATTTTATTAAGGGTTTTTTTGTTTGACAAAAAGAAATTTGTGAAAGGGGAAAAATTTATTAATTAAACCGACACTATAACCATTTCATAATCGTCTCTGTTAAGGGTTCTTTAAGTGAGAATATTCGGCAATGATGTTCTGGTCCTCCATGAGTAAAAAATTGTAAGCATTATTAACAATGTACTTTTTTGAAGCATGCAAATTCTAAAGCCATTTGTCATGAATAGTCTCCTGCAAAACAATGTTACTCAACAAAGCACAACACTCCCCCTGTTGGTCCTCCTCCCAAGCCTACAACTTTCGTTGCCATTTTCAAGCCTCCCCACCCTCACCCAATCTAAGCCCTTCATCTCAACCAATGTTGTCATTTTATTATCAGATAATTCAAAAAGTCGACTAAATTTAATTGGTGAGATAAATCAACAAATAAGTAAGAAAATGACACTCTGAGCAAAAAAAAATCGGCACAAAAAATAATTGTATCAACTTAGATTATAAGTCAACTTTTACAGAGATTAATTATCAGAGATGATTGAGATTTATTTTAAAGATTGATCCATCATATTATAGTTTTGTTTATATCTATATGGAAAAAGATACATAGACTACTCTTTTGATACACCCTTTGTACCACTGCTGACGTGGCAGGAGACATTTTAGGAATTTCATATCACAACCACTCTCTTTTCATCTTCAAACAGATCTCTCTCACTTCTCTCTATCTCACCACCACACTCCTTAACCACCACCACTCCCTCTTTCTTTCTCGTCGGCCACCACCACGGGATCCTCTCCTGCAGGACTCTCTCCTGTTCCATTATGTGCTCATCCTGACCTTTGGATTAATCTAGAGGAAAAAAGGTAAAATGAAATATAAAATAAAAAACTATTCACGTTGTCTTCTTCAACAAACATTCACACTGCAGCTTGGTATTCTTTGTTTACAGTCACAACCCTCTTACCTCTTTTCTTGCAAATCTTATTTTTCCATATCAGAGAATTCCTGATTTCTACCATTTGAATTTGTGAACAAAGGATGAGTTGTGATTTGCCAATTATTGTAAAAGAATTGTTCTGTAAAATTTTTATGCTGCAAAATTCCCAAACTCATCCACAACTTGATGTCTTTATACTTTGCAGTATCTGAACAAATATGGAGTAATTTAAGTCATTAGCATTTAAGTTATTTTCAATCAACTAATTATAGCTTATTTTGAAGGAGTTAATTGCTTTTTAAAAAAATTAAGACATCAATAATTGTCACATAAGTTATCTCTTTTGAAAAATATGTCTGACGAAGATCATGTCACCGCCCTGTGCGAAATCGTCGCCGCTACTAAACGGTTTGAAGGTTATTGAAGGAATGTATCAATTCCTGTTCCAAGATGAAAGGACAAAAAGAAGTGTGTGTAGTTTCTCTTTCATCCAATTAACACTTTTGTCCTTCTATTTCTCAACTGTTGGATTTAATCCAACAAATGACAATTGAGTAGGAGAGAGAGCAGTAGAGAACCTGGCAGGAGGGGATCTATTTCCCACTTTATTAGAGTATTTTGTATATTTTTTTGACATGTTGGAAGGTGTATAAGAATGGTATGCCACCTAAGGTGGTTTACCTATCACCTCTCATATGTATATACTACATTTAAATCTATAACTAAATGGCTAATGAACCAAGAGTTTGTGCTACACCTGTTTATAGTCTGTCGTATGAAAATATATCTGTTAATGAAAATTATGTTTACATTATTTTTGTGTTCAAATTCACATTACAAGAAACAAACACTAACAATAATTGGTCGTATGTATAAAGTTAACCTTCATCAGTACGATTTAGTTGAGTTTGTGAATAATCACTGGGCAATAAGTCCTTCTTTCTTTTTTCCTTACTAGTGACTTCTTCTTCTGCAAACGCATCCAACGATAATAAATCTTTAAATAAATGAGAAATGGCATTCTGTAAAGAAAGAAAAAATTGGTAAAATAATAGGTTCATCAGCTTGGGTCTTAAGTTGGCCTTTACAAAGACTAATCATATGAGGTGATTGAGATCTATTTAATAGGTTGATCCATCCCAACATTTGATTTTGTATATGCATAAACCACAATCAAATCTTTAACTAAATGGTTGAACCAAACATTTGGCCCACATCATGTTATAGTCAATCATATGAAAACTTATCTATTAATGAAATTTATGTTTACATTATTTTTGTGTTAAACTTCACATTATAAGAAACAAAACACTAACAAAATTGATCAACATAATAAAGCTAACCTTCATCAGTAGAAATTGTCTTTAGGAGAAAGATCTACTTCATTGTATGCAAGATCACTATGCAAGATCCACTTCATTGATGATGCCCTAAATGGTTAAATATACAAAATTGTAATGGTTATTGCAAAAACAAACAAACAGAATGACTAATTGATGTAGGATAGTACTTTTATTTTAGCCAAATTTTAATAATTTCTGTTTTATTTTTTAATTTGAATATTTGGTCCATTAGGGTTTTGTTATCTCCCTATTCAAGCTTAACAGTTGTAGCCTAAGAGGCAGCTTTTATTCATTTAATAATATTTTAGAGAGTTTTCTCAATTTTTGGTAGATTTCGGGCCCTATTTTCACAAGTTTGTCACTTGCAAACTAGTTTTTTTCTATCTAGGTTTAGCGTTTGCTAGCCTACGTTTGTGACTGCGTCAGTTGGTATCAGAGCAGGTTTCTCTTGTTCTTGTCCTAACGTGATCAGCGATCAGCATGGGAGATCAAACGGTGACGACGGCAGAGTTTTGCCAGCATAACCGTGGCTCTTACCATGACTATCAATGCTTTGACGGCAATATTGGTGATGTTAACAACTCAGGTGAAAAACCACGCCAACAACAACAATAACAACAAAAAAAAAACATAAAAAACAACAGTTCAAGGGGAAATAATAGTTTCAGTTCTCGCAGTAGATTGTCTCTCTCGCAGCTTGTTTCAATTGAAAACTTTGAGAGGAAGCAGCTCTCGACGCCGTGGATGTATCAAACGCCGGTGAAGGGTGGTTATGATGAGGATATGAAGGAGCAGATAAGTAAGGATCTTGGAGATGGGGGAAATTATCGCATGATGCTGATATGGAAAAGAAGAAGGCGGCAATTTACATTGATGATGAGCATGATGTTTTTTTATTTGGAGTATTTGATGGCCATGGAGGTGCAAAAGCTGCTGAATTTGCGGCAAATAACATAGAAAAGAACATCTTGGACGAAGTTATCATGAGCGGCGAAGATGATGTTGACGAGGCAGTGAAATGCGGTTACCTCAATATTGATTCTGATTTCATGAAAAAAGATCTCCCTGGTAGCTCTTGTTGTGTAACAACATTGATTAGGAATGGTAACTTAGTTGTGTCTAACGCCGGTGATTGTCGTGCTGTTATTAGTGGAGGAGAATTTGATGAGGCACTAACATCTTATCTCTGACCTTCAAGAGAAGATGAATAGAATTGAGACCCTGGGTGGTTATGTTGATTTATGTTGCAGTGTTCGGAGAATGCAAGGATCTCTAGCTGTATCGAGAATGGGCGGAATTAGATTGACAGCAATAATCCCTAATACTCGTCCATATGACCCTGGTCTAACCAAACCAACATTCTCAGCTACGACAACGATACCCATACGATATTTCGTTTCACACGGTTTTTTCTAAATCTCATCCTTAATGTCTCGTCATTCAAAAATTCATGGACTTTCCATGGGAATTTTGCATCTATAGTAACAGTTTTAAATTGGGGAAGATGTGTTTACAACAACATTCAAAAATTCATTCAATTTCAATTAACAGTGAATGTGGCAGCACTTGTTATCAATTTCAGCAGGTGAAGCACCATTAATATCAGTTCAATTATTATGGGTGAATTTAATTATGAATACTTTAGGTGCTTTGGCTCTTGCAACTGTAAAACCTACCAAGGAACTAATGGATAAAAAAATAGTTGGTAGAACAAAGCCTCTTATTACTAGAATTTTGGTGTGACATCAAAGGTAAATGACACATTGATATTTAATACATTTGTTCTATGTCAAGTGTTTAATGAATTTAATGCAAGGAAATTGGAGAAACAACTATGAGTATCATGAGAAAGTATCGAACGATCATGAAATAGCTAGGCTGGAACTGGAAGATCGGAGAAATGATTCATATGCCATGTCTTCAAGTGGAGGAATAGTTTCATTATTCAACATGGTGACATTTGACGCATTGTCTGAATTTTTGCTACCTCCACCAGCTGCAACATTCCTTGTGTTTAACCCCGTAGACAATAACATTGTTGCGATCGGAAGGGAAGATGCGGAGATTAGTATTTTTAAGCACAATGAGCTTATAATGAAACTAAAGGGTCACCACAAGTACATCACTGATATAGTTTTTTCGCCTTGACTGAATAAGTACAATCAGCTTTTCTCTTGGTGCATGAGCAAATGGATTAAGAAGAATTCAGTGTCAATCCAAATGCTAGGTGGTGGAAATGCACTAGGTGAGACTAAAGTTCAATTTCACAGAGATCAAGTGAAATTATTGGTCTGCCATGAGACACAGCCAGCAATATATGATGCTTCGAAAATGGAATTGATTTACTGATGGATGCCACAAGATCAATTGTCTGGTGCCATATCCTCTGCAACATATTCCTGCAATGGTCAAGAAATTTATGCTATTACATTTCTTCAATGGCATAAAGGCAACCGCTATAATACATGATATATCAATCATTTTAAAATCTAACAAAAAATAATACACAATACATTATATATCTAATGAAGAAGTAGTGCTTATAAATTGT
>Ga0315914_1003066_pt1 | contig 25505 bp, 18 predicted proteins | sample MpolenodulesMG_FD_203920 | JGI IMG/M metagenome (GOLD analysis project Ga0315914, IMG submission 203920) | Medicago polymorpha root nodule microbial communities from Los Angeles, California, United States - elongated nodules | ecosystem: Host-associated > Plants > Roots > Nodule | place: USA... | reverse complement strand
TAATTTACCCTTGCTCACAAAATGACCAAAATACCCCTGAGTCTAAAATGACTATAATACCCTTCTAACACCGAAATCCACTAATCCTAACCCAAAATACACACAGAGGCAATTAATCACATATAAGTACATATAAACACATATAAATAAATAACAAAATAAATCTAGCGAAAAACGGGCTGTTATATCTTTTACCACCAACCTTGATCCTCTGTTACCATTTATATTATTTGTATTACCATTTAAATAAATTCGATTTTTTTTTCATATTATGAAATGTGAGTTAACCCACGTTGCAGTGTTTGTAAAGTAACACTAGCGCGAGTTAACTCACGTAGCGTGTTTTAACTCACATGAAAAATACACTGGCGTATGTTAAGTCATGTAGGGGCATTTTGGTCATTTCACTTGGAAATGAGCAAAAACTGTTGGGTAAAGAGCATAATTCAAAGTAGAAAAGTAAGCTCATAGTTAAGGGAACGTTGGTGTGTGTAAAGAGAAAGTCATTGATGGCTTTTTCGCTTCTTATATATAATGAAAATAGGCAAGTATCTAAATAATAATAACAGAAAATGTAATAAAATATACCCAATATGTTAATATAAGTTATACAATTAACTGATTTATCAGCCAGTTCCGAGAATGCGGTTTTGTTATTTATGACATTTTGAACGAAGAGCTGGATGCTTCTGCCCCTTTTAGTGATTTTGAATTAGGGGTGCTTCGTCATCTAATAGTGGCATCCTCTCAACTCCATCCCTTCTCTTGGGCCTTTGTGAAGGCTTTTTGGTTTTGGTGTGAATATAAGGGTCAGTGGTCCAACTTGCACATTTTCTTTACTTTATTTTGGGTTTGTCGTGTGAGTGGAGCGACAACCCATAGTTGGGTGAAGCTTTACTAGAAAACTAGATTTTTCGAGGATTATGCGGATTTCCTCGGCAATTGGGAGCATAAGTACTTGTTACTTCATCCTGCGAGCCTCCAGGCGCATGAAAGTATATGCCGCATCCCCTCAGATTTTTCGGACGAGATCGATTCGGACGATTCGAGGCCGGGAGCCATGCCTACGAAAGACGTGGTTCACATGCCTGTTTTACACCATTTTTGGTCAAAGAATCATTTTGACAAACCAGCCGCCGCTTATTCTTTTGCAGAGGAAGATCTTAATCCAACATGGGGGTGGTTGAAATCCGCCTTGAAAGATTTTATTACTAGTTTCAAGTTAGAGCAGATTCCAAACATGAGATATCTGAGGGACCCGTCGAACAGGGTCCCTAAGCCCATATTTTTGGATACCATGTGTTTAGCGTTGTTTTTGGTAAACAATAAGGGCTGGTTTTGGTTATTACAAGCAGGATCAAACTAGAAATCCTAGGACATGTTGTGCAAAGTTTTTCCAGAAAGTGAGTAGTGGTCATCAGATTCATAGGCTGGTTTATGAACAAGACGAATTTGTAGTGTCTTTGGACAGAAAAAAGTAAAGAGAAAATGCAATTAAGGCAAAACACTTAAAAGTTTAAAACATATAAACTTAAAGAAAATGTAAATTGCATTAACGTAAAGCTGGTTCGACAATGTAGATTACATACATTCTGTATGACTTTTTTCTCTAAACGCCGATACTTTGATTGCTTAGAATTTCTATAAATGATTTGCGACCCATTTTTCATATGGAAAAGTACTATTTATACATAGTAAAATAACTGAAAAAAGGCTAACTGCAAGAGTGATAGTTTCTTTTATGAACAAGACAAATTTGTATTGTCTTTCGACATAAAAAAGTAAAGAAAAAATACAAGTAAAGGCAAAAGATTTAAAAGTTTAAAACACATAAACTTAAAGAAAAGGTAAATTGCATTAATGTAAAGGTGGTTCGACAATGCAGATTACATACATTCTGTATTACTTTTTTCTCTAAACGTCGGTACTTCGAGTGCTTAGAATTTCTATAAATGATTTGCAACCCATTTTCCATACGGAAAACTACTATTTATACATAGTAAAATAACTGAAAAAAAGGCTAACTACAAGATTCATAAGTTGTTTTATGAACAAGACAAATTTGTAGTGTCTTTTGACAGAAATAAAGTAAAGAAAAAATGCAAGTAAAGGCAAAAGACTTAAAAATTTAAAACACATAAACTTAAAGAAAAGGTAAATTGCATTAATGTAAAGGTGGTTCGACAAATCATATTACATACATTCTATATGACTATTTTCTCTAGACGCCGGTACTACGAGTGCTTAGAATTTCTATAAAGGATTTGTGACCTATTTTCCATATGGAAAACTACTATTTATACATAGTAAAATAACAGAAAAAAGGATATCTGCTACAATCAGCTCTTGTTCCATCGAAAACCGCTCCTTTTTTAATTCAAATTATTTCCTCTTCGACAGTAACTGCTTGACTTCGACCCACTTTACAGTTTAACTCGCGTCTTGTCAAACTTCACGGTTTTAGACTCTTTCACACGCTAAGTCTAGACTCTGTCGAAATCCAAATGTTGAAGAAAAAAGACTTTAATTCCTGAAAAGACAAAAGTCAACCAACGTTGACTGCATTAATTGAGTCTGTCGAAATTACAGGCTAAAAAGTTGCCCCCAAAAATACCATTTTCGACTGAAATAATTTGAGATAGAAGATTGATATTTTTGAAAAGACCATAAGTTTTCTTTGGAATAAAAAGATCATGTTAATCATGATTTCCAAGAGTGGTCTGTCAAATTTCCTTTCATTGCACGCTTTCCAGATTTAGTGGGTCACCACTTTTGCAGTTGAAAAGTTTGCGGGTCTTTCCATTTACCGTAAGGTGCCAAGTGTCCCTTGTTAACCTTTCATCTCAAAATCTTTCGCATTTCCCAATTTCTCATCAATATGGTGCCACCTATCCGAGGATTTTTTCAATTTATTTACCTCAAGTTTTCCAACTTCCCCACTAACTCCACGAACTTCCGTTTCTCTTAAACCACATGGCGGTTACTAACAAGGGGGATTGAAAGGTTTTTGTTTCAATAAACTCTTTTGCTACTTATAAAACCCAGTTTTGTGTTCATTCCTTAGTCCACCTTTTATTCATGAAAAAACTGCATTTTCCTTCTTCATGAAAAAGGAAAAAACTTCTGCAACAATTGAATGCCTTCCAGAAGACGTTTTGCTTATTATTGTCAAAAAAGTAGCAGATTTTGGAACTCAAGATCTTCTTAGGTTCAAAATTACTTCTACTTATCATCATAAGCTTGCCCGCAAGAAAGCATTGCTTAGGGCTCTACCAAGAGACTGCTTATGGTACATCTCTGACTACTGGCCTAGCGTGGGAAAATGCAAATTCATGCAGCAGATTTGTCGTAGTGGGCATAAAGCATACACCGTGGTGTTGGAAGCCCAAATGCTTCAAGGAAACTACCTTAACTTGGAGGAGATAAAACTAATCTTTAAGTGGTAGGAACTTATGGGTCTGATGCGGCCAAGTACTTCAAGCTCATGTTAAAGGTGATGGCCAATGGGTGGTTTCTCGATGGATGAGGTCTTTCATGTCTTCAGGGACCTTTTCAATCGACAACAACTAGCTGAATGCGAAAAGGCCATCATGAACGTCGTAGATCCTCCTTGCTTCTGGGGGTATTGCTGGTCAAGACCTTTACTCCTAGATTTGGAGTTTTGGTTCAATTGCAACTCAAAAGGAACCTGTAAAAGTCATGGGAGAAAATTCAACATCTTTTGGTTGCTCCCTTGGACCGATGAGGAATATTCAAAGACAGACCTCTGCCTATTCTGACGGCTGACGTCAAGATCACCTTGATCCTCGTTTATTTCCGTTTCCTAGAGGATGCAAGATTATAAACTTTTATATTTAAAGCCAAGGATAGTTTTTCTAACTAGGGTGTCAAATTAGCTTTAATGGTTTTATCCATATTTCGACATTGTATTTTTGCGCATTAGTTGGCTTTTAACTTAATCAAAATGCCATTTTGATTTCCTATGATTTTTGTGGCAATATTCGACAATATCTAAGATTTTAGACAATTGCCTCTTGACATTAATTTTGTTTTAGTTATAATGCCAAGTTTTTTGTTTCTCGTCAAAACTATTCTTGTATTATTTTAACTTCCTGCAATATAGGCTTATATTTTTTCAAATATTTTCCATTTATTCTAAATATTCTATTGTAAGAAGTTAACACTTCTATTGCATAAGCACCATTTGAAAATACTTGTATAACTTTAAACAGACCTTCCCAATTTGGTGACCACTTGCCCAAAACTCTATCTCATTTGTCCATAGGCAAAAGTACTTTTCAAATAAAATCTCCAATGTTAAAAGATATCATAGGCTTTCGTGAGGCGTTCTTTTTGCCTTGAAAGCACTTCTAATGCCATTAGCCTTTTCTTCATCCACATCAACCAACACATCCAACATCATATTCTGTTGGGTATTTGTATTGGCTGCATTATTGCTAAAACAAATATCCTTGTTTGCGTTGTTGGAACCAATGTTCCAACATGTGTTTAGGCATCTCTGTAAGATGTTGGACACGATGTTCAAACCATCCTGGCACGGTTCAATGTGCCTGGGTTCATGCCTATTTGTACGCGCGCCCTTTATTGTTTAAGGAAACAATATTTCCTTGTCTTATTGACCAAGCAACGCGCATATCTTTACAAAATTAGCTGTGGAATATTCCTAAAGTAGTATTTATATTTTATGAAATATTTGTTATTTTTTTGGACGATCCTAAAGATGTTCCAACATTTTAGGACTTTCCATATTTGTCTCTGATTCTTGTTTTCCAGATCATCTGGACAATCTGTTTTGTGCTGAAGCCCAACAAAATATTTGACCCGAGCAGCTTTAGTATATAAGGGAGACTTCCAGACCTAATGAACTATTCAAGCCGTCAATCTAAAAAGTTTAGATTTTTAGGGTTTTGAGTCTACATGTGCTCTACTCTTGTATCATGTTGATGCAAGTTTAGAACCTTTATTGTGAGCCTTTCTTGTATCGTTTGTGATACATGCTAAGGACTGTGTGATGAGTTGTAAACTCTTGTGTACTACACCAAAGCTTGTAAGCAAGGTGTTAGTTGTTGTGTTTGAAGGTAACTTCATCTTTGAGTTTGTGTTTAGGTCTGATAGGTCACAAGGGCTGTGACTGACCATAGGATAGTGAGATGGGATCTCAGATCTAGGAGTTCCTAGGTTGAAGTCTATACGGGTAGGTCCTAGGTCTTTAGTGTAACCGAGGAGTTTGTTGAGAGCTATAGAATAAGGACTACACTAGTGGATCTCCTTCCTGGCTTGGTAGCCCCCCGGAGTAGGTGTGTTTGTCACCGAACTGGGTAAACAAACTCACTGTGTTCTTTACTTTCTTGTCATTTATTTTCTTGTTTTTATTTCTGTTTATTACGTGATGTTAGAACATTGAACGAAACATTATAAACGTTGTAACATCGTACATAACATATTAAAACAAATGCGCTAGAATTTCATATCCCAATATTGATCTGTTGGAATTTCCATTTTCCTTTGTACTCTGGCTGATTGTACATAGATTTCCACTGGTAAATTTACGTCCCAAAACCAAACGAAATGGTGTATAGTTTGTTGACTCTCTTGGAAATGTTCTACAAGCCCAAAAGACTCGATTTAAAGTCTTGTGCCAATTTTTTGGTTTAGCATGTGTATGTTTCTTTATCAAATTATTGATAATTTTATTGGCAGCTTCAACTTGACCATTTGCTTGAGCATAAAATGGTGTCGATGTGAGCAACTTGAAACCTGTTTTGTTGGCAAAATCGACAATCTTTTCACCAATAAAGACTGATCCTTAATCTGTAGTGATAGTTTTAGGAATTCCAAATCTGTAAAGAATGTGATTTTGAATAAAACTAATCATAGTCTGCTGGTCGACCTTAGACAAAGGAGTGATTTCAATCCATTTAATGAAATAGTCTATTCCCACCAAAATAAAACGATGAACTCTAGATGAAGAAGGATGAATTTCACCAATTATATCTAAAGCCCAACCTCTAAATGGCCAAGTTTTTATTATGGAATGTAATTCACTTGCAGGTACATGTTGAATTCCTGCATGTTTCTGGCACTCTTGGCATCCTTTTGCAAACTCAATGCAGTCTTTCACAATGGATGTCCAATACAACCCTTGTTGGAAAATTAACCATTTCATTTTATGACATGTTTGATGAGAGCCACATGCCCCAACATGTACCCCAGAAATAGCTAGGTAGGCCTGATTTTCATTGATGCATTAAAGTAAAACGCCTTCAACAATTTTCTTAAAAAATTCATTTCCAATGATCACATAGCTTAAGGCTCTACATCTAATCTCTCAACTAACTGTGCCTGATAGATTCTAAAGGTACTCTGCGATTGGTTTTCTCCAATCATTATTTGACAAATTGTCAATGGCAAACATTTCAAAAATTTTAGGATAAGAATAATTAGGATAGGCATATGTTTAACTAGAGTTTGATTCTCCTTTTTCCCCCACAAATTCTGGCATTGACAATTTTGTCGAAGGGCATTCAGTAGGTACTAATTTATCCTTGATTTCTATCAATTCCTGTAATTTCTATTTAGAAACCTTATATCCTGAAGCAACTTATGCTAAATTATTTGCCACTTGATTCTCAATTATTGGAACATGTTGATTATTGATTGATTCAAAATTATTTAACAAAGAATAAGCAGAAACAGAATAAGAAGACAAATTCTCACTTATGCATTTGTACTCCTTTGTTAGCTGCTTCACCACCAATTCTGAATCTCCCTTTATCACATTATTCTTCGCCCCCAGTCCAAGCAGTATCTCTAATCCCACTATTAAGGCTTTGTATTCAGCCTCATTATTGGAGCAAGTGCTATTAATTTTATACTTAAACTTTGTTGGTATATTCAATGGAGATATTATGAAAATACCAACACAAGTACCATTTTTATGGCTAGAGCCATCAAAATATAAAGTCCAAGGCTTATTTTCCACATAACTTTGTGTCGCTTCGATCATGGAATGATTAACTATAAAATTAGCAACAATCTGAACCTTGACAGATTTCAAAGGTTGATAAGTTAGTGAATATTTAGATAAAGCTAAAGCCCATTTTCCAACTCTACTATGTAAAATTGGATTCGACAACATATGTTTAATAACATCAAAATACGAATAAACATAAACAACTATAGGACTATATCTAGTTTCAGCATCATTTAAAACTCTACTAAGGTAATAGATGGCTCTTTCAACACCATTTTCATCCTTTTGAGATAACATGCTTCCTATTGTTGAATCAGATGCTGAAATGCACAATTTCATGCTTTTATTCCTAATTAAAGGCAATAAAACTAGAGGATTTATCAGATAATATTTGATTGCATCGAAAGCTTTTTGATGTTCCTGCCCTAGTTAAAACTGCCCTCTTTCTTCAGTCGAAGTAGTGGTGAAAATGCTTGCGTTTTTTCACTTAGGTTGGAGATAAATCTTCTCAAGAAGTTTATTTTTCCCAACAATGACTGAAGTTCCTTATTTGTTGAAGGAGGCTTGGTTTCCAGTATAGCCTTGGTTTTATTTTGATTGATTTCAATGTCTTTTTTTGTGCACAACAAAAGCCAAGAAGTCACTTGCACATACACAAAAGGCACATTTCAGTGGATTCATTTTCAATCCATATTTTCTCATTCTTTCAAATGACAGTCAAAGGTGTTTTAGATGATCATCTTTCGACAAAGATTTTACCACAATATCAACCATGTAAATTTGCATAAATTTATCAATAAAATCATGAAACATTGAATTCGTTGCTCTTTGTTATGTAGCACCAGCATTCTTTAGGCCAAAAGGAATTACTACCCATCCGTAAGTACCTAAAGCTTCTGGACATCGAAATGCTGTTTTTGACACATCTTCTTTAGTAATGAAGATTTGATTGTAACCAGAATAGCCTTCGAGCTTACTCATGTATTCGATTCCTGCTGCAGAATCAACTAGCATTTCTGCCACTGGCATAGGATATGCATCCTTTGAGGTAGTACTGTTTAGGTCTCTAAAGTCTATACAAACTCTAAGAGTTCCATTTTTCTTAATTACAGGAAAAATATTTGCTAACCACTCAATATACCTTGTAGTTCTAATGAACTTGCTTTTGAGGAGTCTTTCGATTTCATCTTTAATATTCAACATGATCTGAGGTGGAAACCTTCTTGGAAGTTGTTTTAGTGGTTTCTTGTCTGGTTGAATTGGTAGTTTCAATTTTACCATATTCCTGCTTAATCCAGGCATTTCATTATAATCCCAAGCAAATCTGTCTTTGTACTTCTTTAAAAGTGCAATTATTTGAACCTTAAGTTCTAGGCCAATTTTAGAACTTATGTAAGTTGGCCTTTTTATTGATCCATTTCCTAAATCCATCTCTTCCGAAGGATCCCGAGCCTTGATCTTTTTGGTTTCAAGGGAATGATATTTCTCAAAACCTAAAGGTTCATTATCAAAGATGCAATCAAGTTTTTGGCCTTCAACCGTTATTTACTTAGGTTCTTTGCCAACTGTTTTGACAACATCTTTTTAAATGGTTCCTATGACCGTCTTTTGATGTAACTCAGCCTCTAAGGCGTTCTTGATTTTATTTTCGGCCAAATAAGCCATAATCCTTGTTCCAAGTATCTTTCTCAGACATGATAATCATTGAAATATTCCGCCCAGTTTGGGGAATTAAATCTTTTACAATGGATATTGTTTTAGAAATGTCCCTTTCCCACATGAAGCTATGGATTGGGAGAAGCCTTACAAAACTCACATCTGTTTGGTCGGTATAACCATCTTCAATAGAGGAGAATGGTGCAATATTTGCCAAATTCTTCCCTAAGATTTTCCTTTTGACTTGATTGACCTCAGAAAGAAAATAAGTTTGATCTGCCTCAATATTTTCAACCATACCATCATTCCTCTACATTACAACTCTCTGGTGCATAGATGAAGGAACAACAGTTATTCCATGTATCCATTCTTTTCCTAAGAGCAAGTTGAAGATAACTTTTGATGATACCACCATAAATAAAGTCAATCTGGTAACGGTTCCCACAGTCAGATTCACTTGGAGAGCACCAAGAGAAAATCCAGCTTTCCCTTCATAGTAGTTTGACAAAACTATGTTGTGAGGTTTCAAATCTGTGTCAGATCTTTTTAAGTAAAGACTGAGGCATTATATTGATAGTAGCACCACCATCTACCAACACTTTGTTAACTCCAATATCATTAACATTGGCTTGAATGAATAATGGTTTGAGTCGGCCTTTCATAGAACCATTTGGTTTTTCAAATATGGCTTTCTGTCCATCACCACAACCATAATTTGTTATGTAGCAACACATGGATTTATATTTCTCCATGTTTTGTGGATTAAAATCATCTTTTGATTCTTCAATCTCAGACACCACATCATATTCTGCAGGCAAAATGGAAACCACATTGCAAACGACGTCGAATGGTTGACCACCTGCCTATTTGTATGAATGGGTAGACGACTTGTAGGATTAGTTGCTTTGCTTTGCTTGTGAGTATGTTAGAGTCTAGCTTTGGAGCTACCTCGTTTCTTTGGTTTGGAGTCTTAGTGTCGAGCTCTGTTTAGGGTGTCTGTCTGTTGTTTATGTTTTTATGACATGATGAGATTTTATCACTTAGTTTGTTGAGATTTGGAAATTTATTTTGGTGATGTATTATGATATATGTGGCATGGCTACTTGGAGATTTTTATTATCTGCTGATTAGATGTTATTGATACAGAATTAGCAAGTGTACTAACTTATATCGAAGTAATAAAATTTATAAGATTCGTATCCATAAGGACTGTTCCAACTTCTACTCGGTAGTAACATTATTATTAAGGATGTTCGTAAAATGGGGGGTGCACTGAGGCAATTGGTTTAATTTTCAAGTTAAAATAAAATGGTTAAGGAAAAATTGGTTTAAGAAATAATATGGAGAGATGACTAGGTCGTTCGATTCATCTGCTCATCGCTCATTAGCAACCTGTTTCTTAAGTCAACGAATGCTATAAAATTTACGACAAATTAACAAAATAGCTTAGGTCAATTCCTTGATCCTAAGCCCTCTTTTCTGAATATAATTCCCCGATCCCTCAGGTGAACCTATAATCATCAAAGGTTTTAAGTCCGTTAATTCAATTATCACAACCTAACAACGCTCCATCCCTAGATTGTCTGTTAGATTGAACAGTATAGATATTTCCGAGTTACACGCTAGTGTCAATAGTCATATAAACTCTTGAATCAATTATATTGGGTCAGAATCATAAAAGCATTAAGAACGATTTACACTGAATAAACAAGAATGGCATTCATAAAATTAAGAGTTACATGTTACATAAACATGAGCTAGAACAGAATCATCTCTTGACCTAATCACAAAAGATCTAGCTACCCATGGCTATAACACAAATAACTAATGTAAAAGATGGATTCATTACATGAAATTGGTTTGATGGTCTCCCACCTTCTCTCTAGATCTCCAGCTCCAAAAGTCATTTTCTTTCTCCAAAATTTCGACCCTTCCTTCAGAAAACAACTTCCCTTTTATAGGAAAATTCTCAGATACGCTAAAATCGTACTCCGATGTTGTAAATCGGAGCAAGATTGCTTCATTAAACTCATATCCCAGCTGGAGCGTCTGCCAAATCGTAGCCCAATTTGGTTCCATCGGAGCACGATTTTTTACGAGACAAAATGTCTCAAATTTGCTGTAAAATCATAGCCCAATGCTATAAATCGGAGCACGATTTCTTCTTTGTTTGCCAACATCAAATGTGTCATTTGAAGCTTTTATCTCATGCAAAATCACCTGAACTCAACTCAAAAGTACATAAAAAGTATGTATGACCTAGTGTCATCAGTTATGATATTATTCTGCTGCAATGTTTTGACAAATTATTTATGCATGTTTTTGAACTTATTGAAGAAATAGTATTTAAATCCTTTGAATGATTATTTGCGTGATTTATCACTTTAAGGGTTTATGGTGTTATAACCATCACATACCAACGATGACTGAAGACTGAAGTTACTAGGTTGATTTAGGCCATGAAGTCAATGTGTTTCTTAAATTATCGTTAATTGTTATCTTAGTCGATTCTTGATTCTGGCTCTGCACCAATATTGGGTATGTCACATTCCTAAGTACCGTTATCTTAGGGTGGTTCGCTTTTGAGGTGACAAATCTTATGCACTAGTAAAATTAAATAGGATTTAAAAAATAACTAAATAAGGAACTTAAATTAAATAATCCAACAAACAAAATTGAGGTTCATCTTAGAACCGTAGCCTAAAAAGGTATAGTTACTCATGGAAAGTAAAGATAAATTACAAAAGAAATATAACATACCGTAGAGACTTAGAGTGAGGAGAGATACTCCTCCCTTTAAGTATGTAGTGCTTGCTTTTCTTTTGAACAACTTCGTTCTGAATGAGAAAATATGAATGAGAGAAGTGGTATTAAGAGGGAGAGTTCCCACCTGAAGTTGGGGTAAAAAACGGGATTTTTCCACTTAAAAGTAGCAAAAAGCATTTTTGTTCCGCTCCCCGCAAACTTGGGGCACATTTACGGAAGCACAAGAAAAAAAAACTATGCGCCTCAAGTGTCGCATACACTTAGGCACTTTCCATACACTTGATGCGCCTGTCAGCACACTTGGGGTGCTTCAGTGTAAATTTCAGCACGAAACCCCTTGTTTCTTCTCCTTTGGGTGTTTTCTTCCATATAAGATGTCTCGGGACTTGGGAACATAACTCCTTCTTTTGTAATGTCTTATGAGGCCTCTTGAATCTTCATTCATGGTCTTCCCAAAGTCTTCAATTGTTTTGCTTTGCCGTTTAGCATGATTTTTTTGTGAATTACATCAAAACAATCCTATAATTAATTTGTCATGGGAAAAGTAGAATTACATGACTCAAATATAGAAAACATTACAAATGTCTTGAAATTATAGACAATTGTTTTAATATTCCTTTCTAGATGAAAACAGTAACAAAATTAGTCCACTTCAGTCGTCAAATGAATCTTGCTGTAAATTTAAGACAATTCAAAACAGACAATAAAGATCAAAGTATATACACACTTTGAGATCATTCTAGGTTGTAGCCTAACTTAGGTTAAGGTGGTGTGTGTGTGTGTGTATATATATATATATGAGAAAGTAGACTAATAAAAGAACTTGGATTTAGATTATCAACCAAAGGATTTATGGTAAACATTGAAGTATTACCAACCTTTCCTTCCTTAAACCAAACAAGACGGGTACTAAGTAGAAGGCCAAATACCACTTTTGGTCCTTTTAGTTTGACAGAATTCCTAAGCTAGTCCTTTAAGTTTTGAAAGTTTCAATTATGTCCTTTTAGTTTGACAGAATTCCCAAGTTAGTCCTTTAAGTTTCAAAAGTTTCAAATAGGTCATTTTAGTTGATAAACTATTTCACCGTCGCCGTTTCAAAAGTTTCAAATAGGTCCTTTTAGTTTGAAACTTTTGAAACTTTTGAAACTTATAGGACTAACTTGGGAATTCTGTCAAACTAAAATGACTTATTTGAAACGTAAAAGACTAACTTGAGAATTCTGTCAAACTAAAATGACCTAATTAAAACTTTCGAAACTTAAATGACTAACTTGAGAATTTTGTCAAACTAAAAGGACCAAAAATGATATTTGACCTAAGTAGAACTATTAATCTTTTCTTTTTCAAGATACATTTTTGTTAAGAGACCAAATTTTTTGATGTTTTTGCCTTTTGATTTTTTTTTTTTTTGTTGTGTAGATCCATAGTTATCTACATTTTCTCAAATAGTGTATTTGATTTTGCTAAAAAAAAAAAAAACTGTTTAGTGTATTTGATGTGCAAATAAAGATACTATTGTTTCCAAACATAATATTATATTTTTAATGAAATGATTATAATAATATTATATTTTTAATGAAATCAAATCTATTTTCTTATGAATTGTAATAACCAACGGTCAATTGTTTCCAAAATAAAATAGTCAACGGACAATGGATTGGCACAATCTCATTTGAATATCATATTCTTTGAATTTAAATCTAAATAAAAATATCTAATAAAAATACTAGGAAACACATAAATATTTTATTAATTTAGGGCAATACATTGAATGCATTGCATTTGTTTCAAAGTATCTTTCTTATATCTATTAAGCAAAAAAATATTATATTTTTTTGGTACAATAAAAAAAGATTATATATTTATTATGCTCCTATTGAATATCATATAACTGGCTATTTGTTTTTGGGCTATATATACAATGAGAAATCTGATTCTTATTCACAATAGCCTTCTTCAATACCTTTTTTTTTTACTTCTTGATAATTTCTTTATTCTTCCCTTTCCTTATACCTTGTGAGTGTAGTGCCTATGAATAACGAATGTAGCTTGGAGGGAGTAGAGGCTACCCTTAATGTGGAGAAACAAGCATATATGGCTGTACCACTTAATCGTTACAAGACGCTCCCTGAGCAAACTGAAGATTACCTCAAGAAAGAATTTGATGTAAGTGATCACTCTAATTGTGGATCTCGTTTTTCATTCCCATAACATTGTATATATGATTAAGATACCACTCCTTAAATGAAATATATAAGTAAAATAAATCATAAAATTCAAATGTATTTGATCTCAAATTCGAACCAAATACAATTTATTTATTTTAATAATTTTTATATATTTTATTATGAAGAGAGTATCAATTGATTGACATTTTACTTTTCTTTGATACCAGATACATGTCAACAAATTAAAAACACTACTAGAAGTTGGTAAAGATCTTGAGCACGCTTTGGAAAAGGTTGTATTTGATGTGGGTGGTGCAACCCGAGTAAATCTACAATTTCTTTTGTACTTTTAACTTATGGGAGTGTGGATTTTAATATTAAATTTACATTTTCTCTTGTGGTTTTGACTTATTGAAGTGTGGATTTAAATATGTTGTTTTGTTTAACCAATTCACTAGATCTATTAACCTATATTTAGGAGAAAATTTTAGTGAAAGTTTTTCTTCCTTTTATCGTAAAATTATACCGTGGTATTACTAATATATATAATGGTGCTTCTTATATAGGTGGAGAAAAAGAAAAGGGGAAGGAAGATTAGAAACGTCAGGACCAAACCCATCTCATCTTCTTTTGATCTTCCTCATTACTGTTATGACACAAGTATGGACATCGAAAGGGTAAGAATGGTACTAATGATCCTTTTGTTAAGACTATTGAAAAAAAATCTTTTTAATTTTTTAATTATATCTGTGAATGTTTTTTTAAAAAAAATTAGATTATGAAGAAAATATATGTTAAAAATGAAAGTTATTTTGATTAGCATTTCAAAAAAAAAAAAAATCAATTTTAGATAAAAAGAGAGAAATACAAAATCTCTTTTTATAAATTTAATTTTATTTGTATTTTTATATGATAAGTGACTTTTTTACAAAATAAGTTGTAAAAAACGAACTATTAGTGTTCTCATTCCTTAATAAATTTTTATTTTTCTTTTACGTTTTTGTATTTTGTAATTAGGCTTAAATATTGCACCCGTCCCTGCAAATATGGTCCGTTTAAGTTTTCGTCCCTGTAAAAAAAAAAATTTGATTTTGGTTATGCAAAATTTTTTGTTTTTTAAAATAGTCTCTGACCCCATTTTTGTGATGATTTGCATATGTATCACATGATGACTGGACCCATTTTGTAGTTTTTGGTCCCTGCAAAATATTTTGTTTTTTAAATAGGTCCCTGCAAAAGTTTTTGTTTCTGAAAATAGTCCCTCCATTTTCAGAAACAAAAAATTTTGCAAGAACCAAAAGCAAATTTTTTTTTTTTTACAAGGACTAAAACCAAAACGAGGCATATTTGCAGGGACTAAAATCATATTTTAGCCTTGTAATTATTGTAAAAGTAAGTCTGTAAATCATATCATATAATATTATCATGGCTGTGTTTCAACAGATACTAGCAACCCCTCCAATGAATTATGATCCAAAAAAAGACCGGGATATTATTACTCCATTTGAACTTCGAAGATTTACAATCGCTGAAAGAGCAAGGAACTGGACAATGGAAATGAGTAAAAGGGATGATAACAGAGTGCATGATGTTGTAAGATATCGCTACAAATATCCTATCAATAAATTTGGCACTGCATCACAACTAACATTTTGTATAATTTATGCAGTATTCTACACATTTACCTTCGAAGGAAAAATTCCGCTCAAAGCTTGGAGTTATTCGATTCATACTCCATGAATATCGTCCAAAAAATACAAGCAAGAAGAGAAAGTCTTGTGAACCTGCTACCCAAGACGAAGTACATTAAATTTATAATTCAAATCAAGAAATGAACCAGCCATTTGAAAAAATAGTTGTTATTTTGTACTTTTGTGTTTTTCCTTGACGGCCAAGTTTCTTCCAAAAAGTAGTTGTTATACTTGTGTTTTGCTTCTCAGTTTGTGATCCTTCAATTTGTTGTTCTTGCACACTTTTGGCTTCAATTCTATCGTCATTTTTTTGGTGTTACCTAAACTTCCCATTCTAAAGTCCATTTAGATCTTCATAATCTCAATATTGTGTACTTTTGACTTTCGTAGATGATCGACAATCTTTAGTACCCTTGATTTCAATTTTGATCTCAAAATTTGATGTTGAATTTCTTGAATGAGTTTGTTCTGAATACTTCTTCTAATTTTGTTTGAACTAACCATTCTGAATAGCTTCTAATATGTAATCTGAATAGCTTCTCTTTTATTGAAGAATTTTGATCTTATGATTGACATGATGTTTGCATTTGATCTGCTGTTTCCTTGGTTAATATTGTTAATTTGATGTTCCCATGAGATGTTTATGATCTCAATATGAAGTTCTTATGATAAATTTAAAGGCCTTCTTAATATATTTTGATGTGTAGAATCATATTTTGGTGGATATATTTACATTGTGCTTTTGTAATATCATATTCTAAACAACACTCAAAGAAACTTGTAGAAAACAACACATATCATAATCATTTTGATCTTTATGTTCAATTAAGTTTTTTATCATTAAAACATCAACTTAAGTAGAAATTTGTAATTCTCCTCAAGAATCTCCCCTTTTTTATGATGTCAAACATATCGAATTACAATCATGTTTTTAATTCTAATATTTAAATCAATGCATGTATATGAGATTTAAAATGCATTCCCTCAACTCATACAATAATTAGATAAATTTTTATAAGTCAACCCTCTAATAGACACCAAATTGCAAAAAGTTATAAAGTAATAGGTTATCGTGTCCACATGAATTGTCGTTCAATTTAGCAATTAGAAGAATTTATTAGAAGTAAATAGAATTATGACATCGTTATATAGCAGTGGAAGTTTTATTTGCATATTGTCACAATTCAACAAGTTACAATTGGTGAACTCCCTTAAGATGAGTCAAAACCCTAAAGTCATACATAGATTCAATTAAATAATTTAATTGAGAAACTAAGCAATTAAGTATTGTCTTGTTCGAACAGAAGTAAAGTTGTCAATCCTATAATCTACCTGGAGATTATTTTCATCGTTGGGTTGAAAAAGCATTTGAACCAGACATATAGAAATTAAATCCGACACTTGAATCATAAACTGAATAAAAATCTTTATTAATTGAATCCAGGAAATAAGAAAACGGTCATATTGCAATCATAATCAAGAGAGGTTTAGTTGCACATGGCAACATACATCATTATAAGATAATAGAAAAATATACCGTAGAGAGAACAAGAAGAGGGTGGGCATCATCTACTGTGAAGCTCTGATGTTTGATCATTTTCTTTTACCGTTAGCCCTAAGAACGAATAAAAGAGTCTGCAAGGTATCTATTTATACTGCATCATTACTTAGGGGTTAAGAGAAGAAAATAAAATGTTTTTCCACCAAAACAACTTGGAAAACAAGAAAACAACACTTTTTGCCCGCTACCATGCCAGGGACGCATGGTACAACGTGTAGGGGTTCATGGGCTACTATTTAGAGTTGTCTCATGTGTAGGGGCGGATGGTTCATGCGTAGGGGCACAAGGACCAATGGCTCCTGTGTGAATTTTTGCAGTTTTCATGCTGTTTTTCGAGCGCTGTTCCATCTTGACCTGCTTTGGAACTTGGGATGAATTTTCCCTAACTTGTATTTTCTTCAAAAAGCTTCTTAGAATCATTGATCATCATTCTTCATATCCTCGATCTAACACCCTAACGCCAACTAGTATTTTTCTAATTTAAAATACAAAAAAAATATAATAGCACAAAGGTGTCACACATTCTCATCATTCAAAAGTACTCCAATATTAATAACTCATATTTGATAACACATCGTCAAATATTTTATCATTTACACATTATTAAATAACACATTAATTAAACATCATCAAATAATTAATTCATATTGGCAAATAACTATGGTGTCCAAGACACATACATATGGAGCATGAAGTTCATTATAACAATCATATCTATAAAATTATATTGAAAATATAATATCCTATTTTGAGCCAATATATTAGATATTCTTCACTAAACATGTACAAATAAACAGTGTATACACTTCACCATATACATTAACCTACTTATAATCATGTACTATTTGTATAGTGTAATAATAAACTCATAATGATCAAATAGATTTATTATAATTCATATATAGTAGCAATTCTTCTTGACTGCAGCTATTTGTATATTCGGGTAATTGAGTGACTTCGACATCTCTATAAAATATTTAAATCGGTAACTTTTCCAAAACATATTAACATTAATTACTTTAATCTATATTATAACTAATAATTCAAGGGAGGTATTTGAAGACAATGCCTAAGAAAGGAAGGCATATTGAACAACATATATGTACACAATATAAAATGGTTCGAAAGGACATATATTTATATATGATCAATTCATAGCCCTGTATATGAATGGAGAAAGTAAATCGATCGATATCTCATAAAACTAAACAATTGATTTTCATACATACTTTCATTTGATAGTTAGATATTCGTCAAAGTTATTTATACTATATAAATTATTATTCAAATCTCTTTTCAAACCTAAAATGAATATACCATGGAAGGGTTAAAGGGTGTGATTACTCATTTTTGCTTAAATATTCAAAACACAACATAACTATATTTTAATCATTAGTTGAACATGAAAACATAAAAGAATACGAATTTAACAAAGAATTGTCACAAGAATTAAAGAAAACACAAGAGGTTAAAGACTCCTCGCTACCCACATGAATATACTACCCTTAGATTGAAAAAAAACCCCTCACCTCAAAGTTCTGCAAATTGATAAATTCTGGTGGTCGGATTAAGAAAGTGTACCAAATCATTTACCAAGTAATTAAGTGATAAATTGAGTATCGTATCAACATGGATTGTTGTTTCGTCTAAGCAATTCTTGTTACTTATTTGAGAACAAAATAATATAGAAGAGATAAGGGTTTAGATATTTGCAATTTTTATCTATAAGTTTACCTGTTTTGATTGCAGAATGTTAGCGGCGGTTAGAGTTCTATGAATTCCTTCTATTTATTTGTTGGATTTACATATCAGTTAAGTCTTATTCGAGTTAATTCACTTAAGGATGTTTAAGTGAAAAGTTTGTGGGACGTGATAACCTAATCAGTTGTTAAGTTGCAACAACTAGTCGAATGGTGATCCTAATTACATGCGGGGTATTACTATTTCAACCGATTAAGGTCTATTCCTCCGCCTGTTGAGTTGTACATGTTGATCACACAGTGATCATTACGTTTGGGGATTATCTCACTCAGGAGGTAATTGAAACATAAATTTAAGTTAGAGTTTCTAAATTTCCAAGGATATGATGGAAAGTGTTCTTAAAGGTTCCCTCATCTATGAATCTTATATAAGTACATAGCACCCTTTGCTTCTCAATAGTTCTACAAACAGGCAGCCTTATTAGCGCCTACCTACCAAGGAAAGATAATGGAGTTACTGACCCGATTTAAGTCATGAAGTCATAGTTTTCTTAATTACTGACTTCTTACGACCTGATTTCAACAAATGTTTATCAATATTAGGTATGTCACCTCCCTAAGTCCTTACTATCAAGGTACCCTCACTTTCAGTTTGTTTCACTAGTTACTAATTAATTACTTCATGTTTAGGCATATATAAATATTGTAACACCCTTGAACCCCACGTACAATATTTAATACAATTAAGGCAATTAATTATATATATATTCAAGGTGCTACTTCATCAATGACTCAAAATCATGCATAAAGTCACAAATTTCAATCTCAGATACATTATCATAAAACATTAGAGGTTTCTCAATAATAATCCAACTGATGAAATAAATAAACTCCCAACAAAATCCTAATTAGAGCCTACAACTAGACTGTAAGAGCAAAAGCATAAAAGCTAGGAAGCCTCAAGCCATCTTTGGTACTCATGCCGATCAGTCGTCCTTGAAGGTGAGAAAAACACAAGAGGGGGGGAGTGAATTGTGTTAGCTTTTTCTTCGTTTTCTCCTACTGAAGTCACTGTTCAGAAGCAGATAGAACTCATCTTCTGAAGTGATGTTCAGAAACTAAATGCAGCGGATAAAACACACACAAAGAGAGAGAGAAGAAAGACACAAAGCAATTATACAGGTTCCTTCCACAAATCGGAAGTAGTCCTGTCCCCCTTGCACTTCCAAGGAGAGTTAACTAAAATGTAATATCTGATTACAAATGCTCACTGTAAAACTAGCAAGAGACTTCAAATTACTCAAGCACAACTGCAAGAGATTTCCTATGCTCAAGAACTTAATCAAGAAACTCCCTATGCTTAAGCACAACTGCAAGAGACTTCTATTCAAACAGAATTACAAAGAAATTTGTTTGAGGTTGAACACTTGATATACAATCAGTGGTGTTCACAATACAAATCAGATACAGACTCTTTAAGACTCTAGAATTTATAAGATATGGAAGTTGTTAAGAAATCCTGAGTAAACTTTGATGTGAAACAATTTCAGCAGAGTTTTGGCACTTGTAAATTGTTGTATGAGTCTTGAGTTTCAAACAGAAGGTCTTCACTCCTTTATATAGAGGTGTGAAAGAGACGTTGTTGATTGCCAGCACATCAAAAAGATTCGTTTGAAGCTTGATCAAATCACCAATGATCTATTGCTTGATTTAGTTATTGTCCTATGAAGGAGCAATTTCAAATCCATTCCAAGTCTGGAGGAACACCGTTGCAGGCACATCTGTTGTTCTTGTACTAGTAGACATAAAAACAGAGTAGTGGAGATAGTGGTTGTACACTTCGTACAAATGTCCTTTTTAACGCTCTCCAAAGAATAAGCATCCAATGCCTTCAAATCCATTTGAAATAGTCGTTGCTTCATGTTTCTAGTCTTCTCTGATGATAGGCGTGATTAAATCTTTACTTGAACAACATTTGAAGTTCTTCAGTCTTTCAGCTTCTGATGATCTTCAGAACCTCAATGACGCTAGCTTCTGGTGAACTGCTTCTGAAGAGGTGCTTCTGATGATGTCAGCTTCTTCAGAACCGCTTGTCTTCAGAACCTCTTTCTTGCAGCACAAGCTTCCTTCTTGTTGATTCCATTGCTCTTATTTGTTCTTCAGAACCTATGCTTGAAATTAAAGACACTAAATTTTTTGTCTATGGTCCTGCACACTTGAACAAATTTTAGCATATCCAATTGACACTTTTAATACCTTGTTATCATCAAAACTCAAAAGGTAATGTTAAACACATTTTGTTCCAACAATCTCCCCCTTTTTGATGATGACAAACACTAGTATTTAAAATGTTCAATTGTTGTTAATCTAATTAACAAGTTGAATTTAAGGGTATGAGGTTTGTAAGCTCCCCTTGAGTCTAATAGTATTTTAAGGTGAGGTTTGTAAGCTCCCCCTGAGTTCTATCTATGTTAATTAAATTCATCATTAAAAAGGAAATACTCTCAGAATAATCTCACATTAAATTAATAGACTAAGAGATGAGAAGAAGGTCCTATTAATTCAACTTGTTTATAAATAAATACTATACATCTACTCCCCTTTTGTCATCAACAAAAAGATATAAAAAATAAAGACCAAAAGAAGAGATGAGAAAAAACATAGTGAGAAAATAAAGAATAAACCTAAAACATGTTTAGAAGCAAAAACAAAAGACAAAAATAGAAATAAAACAAGCTAAAATTGTGTGCAATCTAAGGCTTGGCTTGTTTCTTCACCATCTCCATCAAGTCTTGAATCAAGTTGTTTGTCTTCTCTGATTGCTTCTTCATTTCTTCTTTGAACTCATTGTTACTCTTGATCAGATTTTCTTCTCTGATTCTTGCTTGCTCCTGTTGATCCAACATCTTTCTCTAAAGTTCAACAACCAACACCTTTTGCTCAAACAAGGCTTTCTTCAGTTCCTTGTTTTCCTTCTCCAAGGTAGGATCATCTTTTAGCTTCTTAAGGATAAGAGCATCTGAAGTCTGAATCTTCAACTTAGTCAACCACCTGAAATCTAGATTCTTAGAATGCACACTAGAAGAGATGATGCTTGAAGCATCCAGATACATAGGTGTGTCTGATAAGTACAGTCTGCTCTTCGGTTGAGCTCTACTTCTTCCAAGTTCACAGTTACTCCTTTGAACCATTGCTGAAGATCAAGCAAAGCTTTGTCATGAGCTTCCAAGGTCAGCTTCTGAAGTTCACACATCATGTATTCCACTCTATTCCTTAGAGAGGTCCACTCACTAATATAGTCCTTCTCATGTATATAGTTGTTTCTGGTTTTCACCAATTTGTTCAGGTATATGAAGATCTGTTCACATGCCTCTTTCAATATAGCAGAGTCTAGCAACAGGGTAGGAGGAACAGTGAGATATGTGAGTTGAGGAGTAATTGAGGAAGAGGTTTCAGAGTCTATGATGGTTGTAGTATTGCTATCAATAGCAAGGGTTTGGTTAGGTATAAAAGGTGGATCATTGACATGTTCTAAAACAAATGATGAGGATGAGGCTAAAGTTGTTCCAATTTGAGTGGGAACCTCATCCACGACATGTTCTATGATCATTTGTTCAGGTTCAACAGGGTTAAGTGTAGTCTCAGTTGAAGGTTGGGCTACACTTACGGGTTGGACAACAAGGATTTGGTTTTCTGATGAGGAAGGTTGATCATCAGAAGCTGGTAAATTTGAAGTCGAAGATTTCTTGTTGGCCAGTTTTCTTAATGCAATACCAAATGAAATGTTGGAGTGAGTTGCATTGAGATGGTATGGCTGATATTCAGGATGAATAATCAGTTCAGTGCAGGTATTTGTGGCCATTTCCGAGTTAGGTTCTTGTTGTTGGGGGCTTTCTGAAACAACTTCCCCAGAAGCTATTTCAAAGGCATTTTCTGAGTTTGGCTTAAAACTAGGTAATTCACTTGAATAATGATTAGCAAATTCTTCTAGAATAGAAGGATCACTTGATTGTGTTGCTGGTTTGGGTTGATATTGAGGTTCAATTGATGTAGTTGTAGTGGGAATTTCAAAATCAGGAGCAATTGATTGAATGGGATTCAAGAATTCAGGTCTACCCAATGGCCTTCAGGCAATCTCTGACCTACATTTACGTGCCTTTGAAGTAGGTTATCTATTCTTTCTTGAACAGATGGAACCATTGGAACATATTCACCTGATGAGTTATGGTTTGATGGTGATGGGGTTGAGGATGTATGTGTGCTAGATGAGAGTTGAGACAGTTTAGAATCTGCTATATTTTCAAAAGCATTGTGAATAGAATCTTTACCTTGATGATCTTCAGTACTAGCATCTGAGGCTTGTTCTTCAGTACCTGAAGCTTCTATTCTCTGAATTTCAGCTAACATCTTCAACAGATTCCCATCATCTGCTGAGGCCATTTCCTGAACTTGTTCAGCAGCTTCTACAACTTTCTGTGCACTCACATCAGCATCTTCCCTCAAAATGCTAGAAGCAGGAATTTCTATTTCTCTGGCTATTTTCATAGCTTTCTGAAGAGCAGCAACATTTGCAGCCTTCTTGTTCCTCAATTCTCTTGTCACCAGCCCACTAGCTTCCATATCTTCTTCTTCTTGCAAGATGTATTGTGACTCCCTCAATTTTCTAACTGAGGTTCTCTTCTTCTTACTGATCTTTGGTTGAACAGGAATGAATCCTGATGACTGCTTTTACCAGATGCATGTTGTAAAGAGTTGAGCCATTGATGTACTTCCCAACCATGGTTCCAAGTTGGTTATCATTGACACCTTTTGACATTTTTAGTACTTCCAGCATCCCTCCTTGATGGAATATCTCAGATAGAAATCTTCCATAAGGCACAAAAGTTATGTTCTTTTGCTGACTTTGCCCCAATGCCCATAGCATGTGGTGGAAGATGTATCTGGGCAAATTCACTTTTTCATAAGAGATCAAGTAGTGTAAAAACACTTTATGCTCTAATGAAGGCTGATCTACACCTCCTCCTTTAGGTAGAAAACATTCTTGCATCAGCTTCTGAAGAACTTTATGTTTTTTTTCCATGTCACAGTACTTTCCATCCTTCTTGCCTTTGAAGAGTCTGTTTCACCATCGGTATCCAATCACTAGTCTTTGTATTCAGATTTGATTGAAAGGTTCCTTCAACACTCCTTCTGCAGGCTCTTCCAATCACTTCCTCAATGATGGTGACTGGAATCCCTATTACATTGGAACGAATTTCAGTTCTTTTGAACTCTTTCAGTCCCATTTCAACCCTTGATTTTCCTTTCAGATCAGGATTAAGCAAAACCATGTGATCTTCTTCAGCCTTTACAACATATTTGTCGTAGATCTCTGCCCTTACCCAAAAGTACTTTACCAGGTTTTGATAGGATGGTCCATCCATCATTGAGAAGTAACATGACAAGTCTTGATATCTCAGATAGCTTGACAAATCACAGTCATGTCGAGCAAGTGATACGAAATCCACTGGATTCTCCACTTGGACTGTTAACTGCCATTCTTCTAGTTTCATTGATCTCCCTTTTATCTGAAGAGATTCTCCAGTATTCAGTTGCATGGAGATTCCTTGAGTTGAACTTGAAGATGCCATTGAGATTGATGAAGGTTTTAGGGTTCTAAGGTTTTGATTTTGAAAGAGACAATTTTTGCAGAGATTCAGTCTAAAAACAGAAAGTGTATGTTGTGAAGTGAGTAGTGTGTGTTTTTGTCTAAGTGTTTTTAGCAAAAACGATTGCAATTCAGAAAGGAACAAACAAACACAACATTAATGACATAGGGGGGCGTGAGATAGTACATTCAAAGCATAAATTCATCATTGCCCTCTTACGTTATACACTAATACACTTAAGCCACGTCATAGTTTCTCAGAGTAACTGCCAAGTTAGTGGGACATGTGTTGCCAAAAAGTAACTTCCAACGTTTCCACTAACTCTGCTATTCAAAAGCAAAGAGTTCAGCTTCTGAAGTTCAGATGCTGACGTCATCTTCAGAAGCACATTTTCCTCAGAATCTCAGTGAAGAGCTTCTGATGGACTATAGCTTCTGAATGACTTCAGAATCTAACTTCCTATTCAGAGACAAGCAAATTTAATCAGACACAAAGTGCATGTTCAAATTTTTCTTTATAAAATCAAATTTTTCCACATTTAAAGACTTAGTAAATATATCAGCCCATTGATGTTCAATATCAATGAATTGTATATCTAAAATTCCTTTTTGAACATAATCTCTAATAAAGTGGTGTTTGATTTCAGTATGCTTGGCTCTTGAATGTAGAATTGAATTCTTTGACAAACAAATAGCAACAGTATTATCACAATAAATGGGAATATTGTTAGCATTAATCTGATAATCTTCCAACTGATGTTTCCTAAAAAGCAGTTGTGTACAACAACTTGCAGCTGAGATGTATTCATGTTCTGCTGTAGACATAACAATAGTTGCTTGTCTTTTGCTAGCCCAAGATATTAGATTCTCACCAAGAAACTGACAGTTTTCACTGGTTGATTTTCTTTCAATCCTATCACCAGCATAATCAGCATCACAGAATCCAACCAACTTATAATTTAAGGATTTCCTGTAGAAGAGTCCAAGATTAGTTGTTCCTTTCAGATACCTGAAGATTCTCTTAACAACAGTTAAATGAGATTCTATAGGATCTGACTGGAATCTTGCACACAAGCACACGCTGAATAAAATATCTGGCCTAGATGCAGTGAGGTATAACAAAGAACCAAACATACCTCTAAACAGCTTCTGATCTACCTTTGATCCAGTATCTTCTTTGCTTATGGTGCAGGTAGGATGCATTGGTGTGTTCATCACTTTACAATCTTCAAGCTTGAACTTCTTCAGAAGCTCCTTAGTGTATTTTGTTTGATGAACATACACCCCATCTTTGCTTTGATTGATTTGAATTCCAAGGAAGA
>Ga0315914_1003065_pt1 | contig 25511 bp, 16 predicted proteins | sample MpolenodulesMG_FD_203920 | JGI IMG/M metagenome (GOLD analysis project Ga0315914, IMG submission 203920) | Medicago polymorpha root nodule microbial communities from Los Angeles, California, United States - elongated nodules | ecosystem: Host-associated > Plants > Roots > Nodule | place: USA... | reverse complement strand
ATTTTTATTTTATTTCAAAACAAAAACTAAACCTTTTAACTTTTAAAACTTTCATTCTAATCATTGTTAAAAGTTAATTAAATTCATAACTCCCTGTCGGAACGATACTCTATTTTTACTACTTCAGTAAAACCGTGCACTTGCGGTTTTGCTCATCATAAAGCAAACGGTCAATCATACGACCACTGGCGGTTAGTTCACAATTCATAATTAATGTATAATCAAATGAAAGTAAACCGCATACTTAAATTCAAATGACTAAACAACACTTAATTAAATTATCAACTCGTCATCATTAATAATCATCAAGTATACAAGTATAATAATACACAAGTACAATTTCACGTCTTCAGGTATTCACCAAATTTCACCAAGCACATAATTCACCAAGTTCATCAATGCACATAAATCACCAAGGTTCATTAAGCAAATGATCAAATACGGCACATTTAACAAATTATCAAATGTATGTGATGCGCCTAAACACGACTCTGTATGAATGTGGTACCGGTCGTCATCAAAGTCGTCACCTCAAGATACAAATGTATCATAGTCGTCGTCATTTGAATACAAAGTATTCTAGTTGTCTTCGTTGGATATAAATATCCTAGTCGCCTTCATTGGATATAATATCTTACTTGACACTTATGATGCATGAACATGTGATTCAACAATACACATGTTCAATCAATAAATTGTCATCATTTTCATCTTCATTATCATACATGCATTCACCATCAATATCGTCGTCATTTTGCATGTAATAATTCATCATCATCATCAACAACAACAACAACAATCAACTCAAGAGTATAAAAAGTTCTAAAATTAAACTTTGCACAAAGACGGACAACTAACCAGATCATGACATTAATCAAATTAAACACCCAATCATCATTGATTCATTATTATTCTATCATATCATCATGAACATAAAGTCAATTGCAAGTTATCCGGTCATGAAATCACTTTTTAACAAAGTTCGTCTATTTTCACCAGTTTCTACATTTTCTAAGCAATTCAACAAGGTATACATGTTCAAACACCTTAACCAAGCATATACACTACTCACATATGATCACGGTAGCTTGTGCATATAGGCATCATAGACCAATTTCAATCGATTCCAAAATTTCACAAAGTTCGTCTCATTTTATCACTTTTCAAAAGAATTCCATTTTCAAGGCAAAACCAAGTTAAAGCTCAAGGAAATCATCCACAAACATTTTTAAAAGTCAACCTTACAGTAAACAACCTTAATCCTAACTTTTCCTTTGAGAAAAACGAATTTTAGGAAAATTCGTGTTATTGAACATTTTTCAAAAAGTTTTGATTCGATTCACAAAATCAAGTTCAATCCAATTCATCTGATGTTTCCAAAGGTTTAGAAAGTTTGACAATAGTTAAATACATCAAAAGAATCATTTTGAACAGTCTAGATTGGCCCCGAAGCACCGGAAATAGCCAAGAACGAGGGTGTTGTATTGTGCAACTTGCCCTAAGCTAGCCATGAGCTCGCTAGGCGAGTTGCACCATAACATGAAGCCCTGTTCTTGGGTTTCCTCTCAGGAACCCTCTTCTTTTCACCCCAAAATCCCACTTTTGATTCCCTTGACCCCAAATTTGTCCTCAAAACTTGTTCATTAGTTTATATACGTCAAAAGTCAATCAAAACAACAAAAAACATGGAATTATAACACCAATTCTCATCAAAATCATCATTATGTTCATTTTTCACCAAAACCCTCAATTTTCTCAGTTTTCATTCAAACTTCACAAACAACTACATCAATTCAAACTCCATCAACTACAAACATGTATAAACATTTATGAAGTGAATTTAAACATGTCTCAACAATAATCATTCATCAATTCATGATTTACACTCAAATAATCAAAAAATGTTCACTATAATGAACCTCGTCTTGATGAAGCAAGAGTTAAGTCGAGGTTCAAACTGAATTTTCTCAAATGTGTTACCTTTTGGTTCAAGCGGTTGATACTGAGGAAGAAATTGTGTTCCTTAGTTGTTGGATCCCTAATTTCGTCAATAGAGCGTAAGGTTAGGTTGTTTTTAAGTTTTTTTTAACTACACTACAAAATTCATATAGTAAAGATAAAGGCAATCACGTAAACAGACAAAAAAGTTAAAAATCTTGTTTGATTGATTGGATGTCTTAATAATAGTACAAGGACTATGCCTGGATAACAAAATTTTGCATTTTAGCCAAACAACATGGCATACATTGATACACATTTGTTTGGTTAATTTCGCAGTATAATCTATTGACAATGTCCTTGGTATGTGGCTCTACCATGATCGTTCCCCTTCCTTTATCTCTCTTTGCAGTCAGTGTTGTTACAAATATGGAACATGAGTTTTTTGCATCATTGTTTAGATAGTTCTTCTTAGTTTTGACAACACTTTTTCATCTAAATTAAAGGAAAACAAACGAAAGATGCGAGTACGATTAATCATATATTACATACCTTCCTCGATCTACTTAAAATGAAACTATGTGTTGAAGCATACGAGTAAGGACAACCACACGTATATGGCATGATTCCTTCCTCTCTATCTGGCAATTTCTTGCTCCTTTTCATTATTTAAAAAATATTGTTTGTAAGCATAGGTGGAGGAAATCTTGTAAAAAAATGATATTTTTTTAAATGCTTAAAATTAACTTTTATCAAAATTTATTAATTTTTATATTAATTTTCATGATATTGTAAATTATTACTTTTATTAATTTTTTAATGTTCTATAAAATAGGAAAAAATATTAATATTATATATAGTTACATAATAAAAAGCAAGTTTGTACCCAAAAAAAAAAGTATAGCAAGTGCAATTGGACAATATTTAAGAGTACAAATAAAATATGAGGAGCTAAACTCAAATGCACAATTAATGCAGAATAATATTATTAACCAACCGTTATATTTCTTACGAAACCAACCATCAAGTTAGGAAACGACAATTCACAACCAACCGATATTTTTAAGTAAGAAAACCTCAACCAAAAAACTATTTTAAGGTAGGTAGTGAATCTAATCATAGACATAAATCAATCCTTATCTAATTGTACGGATATCATCCATAATACGTAAATAAACTAAATATAGAAATCCTAGGTATTAAATTGTGCCTATAAAAAACTTGTACATTGACCCTAGATGTTACATTCAATCATATGGTTTGAAAATTTCTTATTGCATGTGAAAAATATGTCTAATCTTAGGTTTATTACATTTCTTACTGCATGTTTAGCATTGTTGTGTACTTGTTCATTAGGAAACTCACTCAAGTGGGAATGGGCATCCGAACCAATGCAAGACACCTTACTAGGCAAAGGTACATTTACTGCATCTAAACTTTTAGATCAAAAGAATGTTACCGCTGGAGCTAGTGATTATTTATGGTACATGACCGAAGTAGTTGTAAATGACACAAAGATTTGGGGGAAACCAAAGCTGCAAGTGAATACAAAAGGCCCTATTATTTATTCATTTATTAATGGATTTTGGTGGGGTGTAGAAGGGGGTAGCCCGAGTAAACCTGGTTTCGTATATGAAGAGTATATTTCTTTGAAACGAGGTACCAATATTATAAGTTTATTAAGTGTTACACTTGGTAAATCAAATTGTAGTGGGTTCATTGATATGAAAGAAACTGGTATTGTTGGGGGTCATGTGAAACTCATTTCAAATGAATTTCCAGACAATGTTTTGGATTTATCACAATCTACTTGGTCATACAAAGTTGGGATGAATGGTTTGGCTAGAAAGTTCTATGATCCAAAATCTACCAATGGAGTTCCATGGAAAACACATAATGTTTCTACAGGAGTACCAATGACTTGGTACAAGACCACTTTCAAGACCCCTGAAGGTTCAAACCTTGTAGTCCTAGATTTGATAGGCCTTCAAAGAGGAAAAGCATGGGTTAATGGTAAAAGTATTGGAAGGTATTGGATTGGTGAAAATTCATCTTTTAGGTTTTACGAAGTTCCAAGGTCATTGTTAAATAATGATGTAAACACGTTGGTCTTGTTTGAGGAACTGGGTATGGGTGAAGGCCCTCTGAATGTGTCTGTCGGCATAATCAACGACGAATCCAGAAATTTCGTTAAGTGGGATCAAGGTTGCTTATCATGAATATTTATACAAAAATATTTAAATCTATAGCCAATAAAATGATGACACCATTATCTTTAAGCAAAATAATTAGAGAAATGTAGACACCTTAATATCGAATAGTTACCAATCAATCACTATGTATGTATGTTACCAATCAATCATTAATAATATATATCTTCCATATGGTTGCGCATTTGACTATCCATAAATTTTCTAGCAGAGAAACTTCTTTCATCATATGCACTCACCACACGCAACAACAATGCTAGCTTCAAAACTAAGTGCATCATTGGATAAGCAATATGTTGTCTAGTTTCTCTCAGCTTTCTTGAAAGATCACTAATCCATCAAATTATAAAAGTAATAAAAAAGAATGAAAATCCATTATATAATTTTCAATTTGATTGTCAAGTTCCATGATTTTTGAAGAAAAAAATTCTAACGGATGAAATCGATCCAAATTAATCAACTTCTCCTTGTCAACTGCAAAAATTAATATCTTGAATATAAGCTTCTTATTATTAAGCAATCCATCTTCCATTATCTTCTTCGACTTTCTTTTTTATCTTTTTTGGAGCATTTCATCTTGGTTTTAACATCTTCCACTATCTGCTTTGATTTTTATTTTATTTTTTTATCTTTTTTGGAGATTTTTTTATTGGTTTTAGAGAGAGAGAAAAAAACAGTGGTCTCTTTGCAAGTTAAATCCCAAATGTCATTGTCAAAAGGAGAAAGGCAAATGCCTTTACAAAAATAGAGATAACACTTATCCTTTTGTTTTTAAGTGTAATACAAAGGAATGATATTTTAACAACTATAATACGTATATACTACTCCTTTCGACCCAAATTATATGATGTTTTGGGTTTTCATACGTATTAAGAAATATAATTAATTTTGTATGGGACATGGATATTATGAGTTGTTTCTTGTTTACAAAATTATCCTTAATAAAAAGTATGGGAAAGATAAATTAAAGGATTGAAAGATGAGAATAATAAATAGTTGAAGGTTTAACAGGAAAGTAACATTAATGTTTCATTCATATTATAAAGCAACTATAATTTGGAACAATTTTTTTCCTATAACGGTAATTTGGGACCGAGAGAGTGTTTGTTAACATATAAGGCATTAGTTTGTCTTTAAATGGGGTCAACACAAGATTTAACATAGAGTCAGCTGACCCCTTTGTGCATAGCTCGCTTCCGTGTCAGCAAAGAAGTACCATTGGTTCTATATGTGCAGGAGCGTATTATGGAAGAACACTAGAATTAGTGATGTTTTAAGATATCTTTATGTTACCACATTCTATAAAGTGAGACAATTGTGTAATGTCTTCATCTCTTACTTTAATTTTTGTTAATTAAATTTCCATTGATTTTACTATAATTTTAAGGTGATGCATATATTACTCTTTTAAAATTTGTAATTAAGTTTCCCCACGCCTATTAAATTAAGCCATGTGCACTCGATTAATTATTTCAAACGAAGCTTTTTATTTTAAAGATTTTACATATGATTTGTTATTTGCATAATCACTCGACATTTAATTAATGTGTTTTTAGTTTCCCAATTAAAAAAATTAATGAGATGTTTATTTTCCCAATTTCAATTGTTTTGTACTTTTTCTACTACTTTTAACTCTTCTTCTACTTTTTCGTAACTAATAAAAATATTTGTGTTGCTATCCATGTGAATGTGATAAAGCCGATTTTATTTTGAATAGCTCTTTCTTTCCTTAAAATAATTATCTTTTATTTTGAATATAAGGTGTCGTATCCATAACAACTATATATAATGAAAATGATTGTACTTAAACTTGTCTGAAAAATGGGCTAATAGTCATTTTTATCTTTGAATGTGTAATGAGTAGTCACAATAGTTTCTAAATTATCGAAATTCTAAAAATAGTTCTTGATTGTGCATTTGGTTAGACAAAATAGTCTCTGAAGTTAAAATAATCCCTCAATCTTGATAGTAACTCTTTTCTTATATGAAATGATATGACAATAAGTAAGTATTTATATCGATTGATATGAAAATAAGTGTAATATTCCGTAAAATTTTTGCAGACTGCAGTGTCATTTAACGTGTTAGAGAAGAAAATAATTTTTACAAATTCAGAAATTTCGTTAAGTGGGATCAAGGTTGCTTAACATGAATATTTATACAAAAATATATAAATTTATAACCAATAAAATGATGAAAGCATAGGTCCTCGATCAAAACATATGCTGCTGTGTAAGTTTTATTCATCAAAGCTCCACTTGCAGCTGCATCAACATAAATTTTTGTGGTATACTGATCAAAGCATATGTTGTTGTGTAAGTTTTATTCATCAAAGCTCCACATGTAGCTGCATCAACATAAACTTTTGTGGCATACAAAAGACCATTATAAAAGGTGTGGATAATAAGCCACTTCTCTAAACCATGATGGGGGCAAAGCCTAAGCTTTTCTTTGAAACGCACCCACGCATCGTAAAGAGATTCGTCATTTTTTTGAGTAAATTGGTAAAGTCTCGCCCTTAATTGAGCGGTTTTAGAAGGGGAAAGAATTGGGTAAGGAATGCTCACCTCATTTGGTACCATGAAGTGATAGAACCAACTTCCAATGAATGAAACCAAGCACTAGCTCTATCCCCTAAGGAAAAAGGAAAGAGGTGCAGCCTTACCGTCTCTTGGTTTGCCTTCAAGGTTCCACTAAGTCTTAAAAAAGTTGAAATATGAAATTTCGGATCCTCAGTGGGTGATCCGAAAAATTGATTTTGCTGCACTAAGTAAATAAGTGCAGGTTTTATTGTCCTCAACCGTTGGGTACATAATAACAGCGTATGGCTCATCTGAAGATGGGATCGCATACTCTTTGAGAGCACGTTCCTCAGCCATATTGTTATTATTATGTGTGTTTCATCTTCTTTCACGGAAGAACCTTTCAATCTTAAGAACGAATTCTTCAAGACTTATGGTTCTTCGCATTCAAGACGGTAAGACCCTACACATAAGGATCACTGTGTGATCAGCAGGTGCAACCAGACTTAGGAGGGATAGATCTAGTTCACCGAGATTTATAGACCCCACCCCACACGTATGAATCACCGTTTGATCAACAGATGCAGCTTCCAACCTTCTAGGTTAGTCACGTCCCAACGGCCTCATCACTTGTATAGTCTACCTAAGATAAATAAACGCAACATGAATGTTATTTAATCTCCAACAATATGAACAGAGGGGATTCGAAGAATCCTAAAAGCTGCTTGCTTTTCTGCAACCAAAAACAGGTAAACTTGCTCTTGCAAACAGATAAAAATTGCAACTTTCTAACCCTTATCTTTTATATCGTCAACTTACAAAAATAAGTAACGATAATTATTTGGACGAAACGACAATCCATGTGGATACGATACTTTGCTTATCACTTTATTACTTGGTAAACGATTTGGTACACTTGTCAGGTATCTTACATCAAGTTTTTGGCGTCATTGCCGGGTATTGTTTATATTTTCGATTAAGCAATTTAAATTACTTATTTTTTCTATCTTTATTTTTCTGTCATTTATTTTCCGCATTTTATTTTTCTGTTTTCAAAAATTCAAAAATACCAAAAAATTCAAAAAATTAAAAATACCAAAAATATTTACTCCTAGTTGAGTCATTTTCAATCGAGACTCCAATTTGTTGCGATGAAGGGATGAAGTAGGTTCTGCCAATAACAAATAGGGGAAGAATATTTTTTGTAGGGCTTGTACGATTGAAAGAAGGAAATAAAATGAAGGAGAAAGGAAGAAGGAAGAGAGGAGAAAGATCAGAAGCACACAGGTATTTTTACAACTAAATCCATCTTAACCGTTTGATTAGATCCAAGGGTTGAGATTTATCCCTCTCATCTCTCATTATAAAAGCTCCTCTCATTTGATATGCCCTCTATGTATGTGTGTGTATATATATATATATATATATATATATGTCTGGTTTTTTTCCTTTATCATTTAAAAAGTGTAAAAAACTAGATGAGTATATTTATACTTACTTTTTCATTATCCCAATTATACCCTTAAACAACTTTTTCAACAATAAAGATCATTGTTGGTGTCATTAAAAAAAATAGAATTTAGATTTTTTTTTGTTACATTGTTGGTGTCATTGAAATAAATAATCATGATTAGTTTGGTTTGCTATAACTTGAAAGCAACAAACATTTGCATTTTTAGTTTTAATCCATATCAAAATTTCATGAAAAAAAACACCGTTAATAATTTTCAAACATTAACGTAATAAAAAGAAAGGAAAGACGGGCACCGTTAATAATTTTCAAACGTTAACGTAATAAAAAGAGCTAGTAAATATATAGAAAATAACTCCTTTCGGCCTTTTTGGGCTGGCTTTTTTTCTTTCACAATTTATGAAGATGATTTTGGCTTTAGTTATAGGTTTGTGTTTTGATGATGTCTAAATAGCAAGGTTTATTTGATGATGATTTTTATGTTGGTTAGTTTTACCTTAGAAACTTGTTAAAGCACCTAGCAAACCATGTCTCGTTGTGTCATGTGATTCCTTGATGTCTTGCGTGTTGTCATGGATAGGAAAATCCTTCCGTGAATTGCTCGATTCAATTCATGATTCATTGATTCATATCAAGCATTCTTTATGTCCATTTTTCTTGTGTCACTCCTTTTGAATCAAGTCAAATTTTCATGAATAACATCACAGTGAATCAATTCACAGTTTTCCTGAATAATATCACAGTGAATCGATTCAGAGTTTTCGTGAATAGATTCACATGAATTGATTCAAATTATGTTGAATCGCATCATGAAACCTTTTTGACTTTGTTTGAATCGATTCATAAGATTTTGAATCGTATCAATCTTCATCTGGGAACATTTGAATCGATTCATAAAGTGTCTGATACGTATTCATATAGTGGATTGTCAATCTGGGAACATTTGAAGTTTGAGGGAGTGTTTGCATAGGGGTTGAAGAATTAGGTTTAATTTCAAGGAACTCTTGTAAACACATTGTATTCAACATTGTTACTAAGTGGATTGGTGAAAGCGTACTTCATCAAGAAGAGCAGACGTAACTCTAGCGAGGACGAGAAAGAGAGAACTACTATAAAAATATCGGTGTTATCTCTTTTCTCTATCCTCTTTACTTTTCATTATTGCATATGATTAATTGACTACCTTTTAGGATAATTGCTAATGTTGATCTAACTTGTTTTTTCATCAAATGTTGATCTAATTCGTTGAATTAAGTTTTAATAATTTGCTTAGATCAATTGAGTGCAAGTTCTATTTAATTCTTCAAATTCGTATGCATTGTGTTTTTAATTGATAGCTTGGTATTATTGTTCATATAGGTTTGGTATTGAAATTGTCTTAGTTTTGTAAATTGTTCAAGGCAGATTAAAGTTTGATTGTAAATAAAATTTGTATTGTGAATCACTCAATTCTACATCGAATCTTATTGCACATGCATATGCTTATCTTTTTGCTTATTGTTGTTGCGCACGATTCCAATAGTTGATTTTGTTAAAATCGCTCCCCCCCCCTTATTGGCCATATAGACCAAAAATTTACCCTCAACTTTAAATGGCCATATAGACCAACAATTTACCCTCAACTTTAAATACAAATAGCACATTTAAAAAATAGATAAGTGTAAATTTTAATATAAATATTAAAAAAAGTGTAACAAACTCAACATTTATTGTCCATAATACTAGTGTATTTACCCGGTGTTGCCCGGGTTAGACTTATGCTTAACATGGACTAAAATTTTGTATGTATGGTCACATGAATAGAATAAAATAAACCATATTTTAAAAACTCGTAAATTAATAGATATACAGACATATAACTTTAACTGGATTTAGTAAAATTATCAACATATATAATAAAATAAACATTTTTTAAGTACCCGGACTCGCAGAAATCCATACCTGTTATTAAATTATAACCAGATTTCTTAATTAATCTTCTCGTCATGAAATAAAATATAACTGAATTTTCCCATTAATGATTTTAGTTTGATTAATAATTTTTGTCAAAGTGAAAGTATTTGGTATAATATTTTTCCTCTTATCAAAATAGAAGGAATGAATCTAAGAGGTGTAAGCTCAGTGGTAAGAGTTTGACTTTGTAACTTCAAGAGATATTATTCAAATCTCACATTGAACAGTTGTAAAATGATCATTAATGCCAAAATTATTGATAATAAAATTTAAGGAATAAATTCAACTTAATTTCAATTATTTTATAATAATGCAATTTTTTCTATAAAATATCATTTTACACGTCGATATTTGCAAAATATTTGTAAATACCTTAATATTCACTAATATTCGTCTAGCGGATATTCATATGAATGTGAGAACGACATAAATATCATTTCTATCAAATAGAGAGAGCTAACTATTATGTATATCTGTAGACATCCATTATCATCCATGATAATAGTACAGGAACATCGACAACAATAATAACAACAATAAAATAATAATAATAATAATAAAGTAACACTTCCATTGAAAAGAAATAGTCTAGCTTAAGGTATAAAGAGAGAGAGAAAAACAATCAATAGAGTTCAAAGAATAATACAAACCCTACGACAATTGATTCAAAATAAATAAATGTTTATTTACATTCAAAATAATTGCAACAAATTTTTGTTAATATATAAGAAAATAAACATCTAAGAAGAACAAATAAAAGAAACATTAATAAATTTAGCTTTTTTTGTTGTTGTTTGACGGAAGAAAATATTCAGCATCATCTTTTTTTTTTGTTATATACCACAAAGCATAGTAAAATAAATCAAAACATACTAAAAAATAAATGAGTCCCTTTCACTCTTTATTCTAAGTAGAGAAAAGAAATACCCATATAAAAATAAAGAATAATACGATGAAAAAAAAAACATAAACATATTGAGAGGGGAATAGTCAAAGATGAATTATATAGTAGGAAGCGCTTACTTTATATATACCGGCGGAAAGACAGACACTCCGCTTTTTTTATTGCGCTAACATTTGAAAATTATAAATGATATTTTTTTTACGAAACTTTGATTTTGATTAAAATTAAAAATATAAATGTTTGTTGCTTTCGAGTTATAACAAATCAAATTAACCATGATTATCTATTTCAATGGCACTAACAATTTAACAAAAAAATATAATGTAATTTTTTTTAATGACAACAACAACAATCATTATTATAGAAAAAGTTGTTTAAGAGTATAATTGGGATAATAATAAAGTAAGTAGAAATATACTCATCTAGTTTGTTACACTTTTTAAATGATAAAGGAAAAATCAGACATATATATTCATATAGTGTTTGTTATAGTTTTTTATTATTTAAATTTATTTTTATCTATTTGTTACACGTGTTATTTGGATTGAAAATTGATTACATTTTTTGAAAGAGAAAAAGAGCGGAAAGATCGGCACTTGAGTGCCAGTCTTTTCGCTAGTACTATATGTAAAGAAAATATCTTTTGGGCCGATTTTTTCTCCTTCTAAAATGTAACAATTATTTTTTTGAAGAAACCAAAATTTAACAAATTGTATATGTCTGATTTTTTTTTCCTTATCATTTTAAAAAAGATAATGGATGAGAGTAAATTCAAATATTAGAAAATGTGTAACAAACTAGTTTTTTTTACCATACAAAATATATCGTCTAACAAACACGATATGAGTATATCACCAATTTTTTTCTTTATCCTTAAAAAAAAGTGTATCAACTAGATCAAGTATATGTCATTATAAATATAATCAATAAGAAAATGATTTTGACTTTATTTTTATTTAATACACAGACAAACCAAAATAGGTCGAGTTGATGAATAATTTAGTTATATGCTTTGACGTTACATTAATTTATACATAAATCTACAAATAATTTTCATTAATATTTTAAAAAAAATTAAAATTTGTAATTAGAATTATATAAACAAACATAATAAAATATACATACACATTCGCACGGTAAAAAGAGCGGACTAGTGTCCGTCTTTCCGCTAGTATATATAATTTACCTTTTTGTAGTCTAATTCTTTATTGCAAGCTCTTGTTCAAGAAATTCTCTTGCAAGTTATTATATAAGTTTTTTTTTCTTCAAAAAAAAAGGTTTAAACAATTTTCAACAAGAGCAAGTCGTGGAACGCATTGCACTAGGAGACTATGGAACACTACTTAAAAATAATAAATATGTATTAATATATTTAAAGTGATAATTATTTTAAGACAGAAAAATGTTAAAATGACAATTAAAACGAGACAGAGGAAGCAGATGTTTTGTGTTTCACTTTACTTTTTATTTTTATTGTTCTGAAATAGTAAATAAAAACATTAAAAATGTATAAAAAGCCTGCACAAATGTTGGGAGCTACAACAAATTGATTACTAGTAGTATGCATATTGTGTACAATTACTGCAAGGTAGACAACAGATGAAAAAATTGATTGCTCTTCAACTACCACCAATGCCATTCATCTACTATTAAACACTTCCCCCTCATTTCAAAGACATTCCATATAATTAACTATTTTTCTTTGTTTTGTTCTTATAGTAACTATTTTTCTGTAGAACTTAGAAACATGTTGATGGCTAAGTTTGGAGTATCTCAAATATTCTTGGTACTTATCATGGTCTTGAGTGGTGCAGTCACAGGCCAAAATGTTCCTGCAATGTTCATATTTGGTGACTCACTTATTGATAATGGTAACAATAACAACATGGCTTCATTAGCTAAAGCTAACTATTTTCCATATGGTATTGACTTCAATGGTGGACCGACTGGTCGCTTCTCAAATGGTTACACTATTGTTGATGAGATAGGTACCCTCTTATTCATCCATAATTTGTCATTATCATATTCCATGTATGATTGAAGTACTAATCTTAAGTCAAGCAAGACCTTTTTGTGCATTTCAAATGGATACAAATAGAAAATGTATTCAATATGTCACATGAATCTCTTGAATTAGTAGCTACATAAGAGATATAAATATTGGGTCTCACTTTTCTTCTCACAATGAGACATATTTTATTTTTCAAGAGTCCGTTTTTTTACACCATTTCAAATTTGTTTGTGATATTTATACAATTTTTAAGTTGAGTACTATAGGAAATATATGTACATTTGACAAGGTTAGTTTTATTTGTAAGCAAAAAGAAACTTTTATGGGAGTTGATTAAATTAGTGTGTTTTTGGCAATAAGCTTTACATGCATAACTTTGTTAGAAGGAAATTTTGTAAAGTAACATTCTTCTAATTTGTAACTTAGCTATAGTAGTTAGTGACAAAATTCAGATTCCAAGCTTAAGGACTTTTTGTCTTGGCAAATTTTGAAGTATAAAAATTTAACTCATTCATATTTTTTAACTTATTAATTTTTGGCTTCAAAGTGTCTTTTGAGGACAAGCTGTCATTTTTTGTCCCATTCCAACTACAAGGCTACCAATCAATAGGGTAAACAACTACCACACCTAAGTCTTAATTATCTGAAGTAGTAAAATCTAACAATGACTATAATCTGAAGTAAAATCTAACAATGACTATGACTTTCTCTTTTCTGCTTCAATAAATGACTGTGTTTTATATGTTTTGGTTGGTGCACATGACCAAAATGTTAGACAAATCTTTTTCATAAGCATTCTTATAGTAAATGGTGCATTAAATAGGACATTGTAGGGGTCTGTACAAGATTCAGTTTGGGTATACTCTGCCTAGTCAAATTGAGTAGATTAATTACACCAATCAACAACAAAAAAAACAAAAAACAGTTTAACATTTAATACATAAATCTTGTTACTTAATATAATTAATATTGAATAATTCATCAAGCTACATTTTAGAACTTTAAAAAATGTTTTAAGGTTTATCAGGCTTTCTAAAATAATTTTAGCATTTACTTAGAAGAATGTGTAAGTTTTTCATCAGGCTTTAATGATCGTCCATGTTAAGACCCGTAGTTTCTTTTTACTTACTAATATTTTTTTATGGGAAATACTATCGAGTGTTTCCGGGACACTCTTTAAGACCTTTAAATCATAACTTTTTATGAAAAGTTGTATAACCATTGCATTGAGAATTGAAATATTTGACTTTTTAATGGAATAATTTTTTATTTTAAAATAAGTGTCACGGAGGTATTTGTTAGCGAGATCTTTTTTAACTAGCCAAAGTACCCTGCTATGAATTATGCATATCTTATACTATTATTAATTTGAAATTGATATGTGTTTCTCATTAATGCAGCTGAACTGCTTGGACTTCCCTTAATTCCTGCATACAATGGAGCCACAGGGGATCAAATGCTTCATGGAGTAAACTATGCTTCAGCTGCTGCTGGAATCCTTGATGACACAGGAAGAAACTTTGTCAGTAAACTACTAAGATTTTTTTTATTTTTTTCTGTTGATTTTATTATTTGCAAAAGAAAAATATTGGGAAAAGAGATAAGGTTGGAAAAATGTTTATAATGAGCCACATTCTTCATTTTACATGTCGATTTTGTAAGGATGAGTTAGGTTGCATTTTGTATTCTAAAGAAACAAAAACAATCCATTTTGTCACTTTGGTTTCTCTGTCATAGTAGATTATATTTGTTTTCAATTTTTGATAAGGCCAAGCGTAGAAATAATTTTGACATGTTTGAAAGTTATAGATTATAATTGATTTTGGTTTTAGAGTCGATTCTAACTTGAAGCAGGAATTGCTATATTTTGTTTCTAGAATTAATTTTTAGCCTTGAATGTATCGTTCAATCCGCTTTTACATGGATGAATCCAAAAATAAATTACTTTACATTCAACTCAATTTAAACCAGTATCAATTTTACAAATCTAATTCATTCAAAATCAATGTTTGTCACCACAGAATAATTAATTGGTTATCTTTTGAGCAGGTTGGGCGCATACCATTTGATGAACAACTTAGAAACTTTGAGATTACATTGAATCAAATTACTGGAAATATTGGAGCAGATAATATGGCTACACAACTATCAAGGTGTATATTCTTTATTGGAATGGGAAGCAATGACTACCTAAACAACTACCTTATGCCTAATTATAACACCAGAAATCAGTACAATGGACAACAGTATGCAGATCTCTTGGTTCAAACATATAACCACCAACTCACTGTAAGATTTTTTCTTTCTCTTATATTCACTCTAAAATTCAAACATTCAAGTATTTGGTTGTGATCTCTATAGTGAAACCTAAGAGTCTAAGTACCTAGAACTAAATTTTTGTCAACGGCTATACAAAACATGGTCACTCCTCGGATCAGGCGTGTTCCAGTGCTGGATACATGTCCGATACCGACACATGTGATTACACTGAATTACGTGATTTTCTCAAATTATTTACAGTGTCTGTGCTGTGTCCGTGTTCGTATCCGTGTTTTATATGTCAAAGGTTAATTTTCGAGGAAAAATGATTGTTTCATGATGTGTTTGTCATAGAGGCTTTACAATCTTGGAGCAAGGAAATTTGTGATTGCTGGATTAGGGTTATTGGGATGTACTCCAAGCATATTGTCTCAAAGTATGGGTGGAAGCTGCTCTGAACAAGTGAACATGCTAGTCCAACCCTTCAATGAAAATGTGAAGGCCATGTTGAGCAATCTAAACAATAATCTACCTGGTTCCAGATTCATATTCATTGACAGTTTCCGCATGTTCCAGGAAATCCTTTTCAATGCAAGATCATATGGTATGAATCAAAACATAAAATGCATATATCAATCTGAGTTTTACATTGTTTTAGAATATAGAAAATATCTTCGAGTTTCGTTAATTTGACGTACAAATTTCGATAATAATTTGGATGGTTTAAACATGTGTTATTGCATACTGTGGATGATTAATGAATGCAATAAGATATCGCAACTCATTAAACACAAATTATGGTTAATGAATATTATGTAATTTGAACAAATCAAATCATTAGGGTCGGACCAAGCAACACAAGCTAAGACTCTAGGCTTCAATATTTTTAGTCAAGAAAATACCTAAAAAATTTAATTTTGTTATAAATATATAGTATGACATATTAGTTGAGGAAGTTTGCCTCACATCTTTAATCAAAATGAAAATCTCATATTCCCTCCTAGGAACATTAGACTCGGTAAAATTGGATTTTTATTTTATAAGTCATATGATATTTTTATTTTATTTTGAAAGACTTCATCATAGAATTTGCTTTAGAGCTTTAATCATGTTGGATCGGCTCTGAAAATTATGTATATTTGAACACAATTTAGATGGTTAATGGATATCATGCATATTTAAATATCTCAAAATCATTGTTGATGACGTTTAAAATTGTGGTTAGTTACATTTAGTAGATGATTAACGAGTTGTCATCCTCTGAACATTTGACCTGTGTTAACAATCAAAATTGTTTTCTAAATTTGTTGTCAAATTTTGTCAAAATATATTTCCATTGCTGATATTATAAGTTATTTCATATATTCTAACTCATTTTTTTGGTCAATGTTATGGTTATAAGTTTTAACACTCTACAATGTTTGAATCAAAAAAAGAACACTTTATAATGCACATTTTGCAACATGTATTTGGTTATGAGATTGACAGTTAAGTTTGTTTGTGTGTAGGATTTACTGATGTGAATAGAGGGTGTTGTGGCCTAGGAAGAAACAGAGGTCAAATAACTTGTCTACCATTCCAAACTCCATGTCCTAATAGAAACCGTTATGTGTTTTGGGATGCATTTCATCCAACAGAAGCAGTTAACATTCTTATGGGAAGGATGGCTTTTAATGGCAATACCAATTTTGTTTATCCTATCAACATTCAGCAACTTGCTCAACTATAATTCAAGTTTTCTATGTGAGAATCTTGTTGTCTAATCTCATTTTTATCTTCTCGAATATTATTAATTTCATTTAGTGTGAGGAACTATTAGAGATCAATTGTGATGTATTGCTTCCTAAATTTCCAATTAAAATTGTCATATGATGATATGGATTTAGTAGTGTTATTTTCTTTTATATTTATTACAAAAATATAGTTGAATTACATGTTGAATTATAATCTTAATTTGGTCCACTAGAGACTAGGGCAAAAAGTAAGTAAATTTTTTCTTTAAAGTGGAGAGTATTCCATCTACAATATTGACAAAATGAGACCTCATGCAATTGGTTAAAATCAGAATTAGGTAGAAATTATTTATTTGTCTCTAGTGATCTGATTATCCTCGATCTGTCTAAAAAATTCTATGTGTCTTCTCTCAATAAAACTAAAAAAAAATTAATATAAAATAAAACAGATGATCATGATTTTATTCATAAATGTGATTAGAGCTAGACTGAAACATCAATGTTGTATTATTATTATTACTACAACACAACATCAACCCATACGTGTACAAAGGAAATTTAAGAAACATGAAAACATTTTTGTAAGACAACACCATGGACATTTATGATCAATAATCAACAAATTGCACTCCATAAACACAACACACAAATGAACAACAATATGAAACACAAATTGAACTTCTAAAGCATTGCCAATTGTTGGATATTAATGGGAGAAGTGTATGATTGTGAACTGTATGATGCCTTGGCTAGTAAAATGTTGGCCAACTCAGTTGGGTGGAAAGCATCCCAAAACAAATATTTCCCACGATCTTCACATACTTGTTGTAATGGAAGACAAGTGATTTGTCCATTGTTTCTGCCAACACCACAGCATCCCTTGTCTACGACATCAAACCCTGTATTATAACATCAATGCAAAATTTCAAAATCAGCTTTTGAAACCATGTGCTTTTGTCATGATTACATGACATGACTAAGCAATACAGAGTAGCAGTACCACTATCACACTCTAACATTTTTTTTACATCACTCGAGTACTATCCGTTAAAATTCATGTATATCTCACCACTATAATAATAGGAGCATGGTTGATTGGTTGTTTGAGTTTATCTACCGACATAAGTACTTGTTTCAGTTTATCAACATGTTATATGAAAACATGCATGAACAACTTACAATGTGGAGATAATTTGTTTTCAGTTTATTTCTATAAGCTCTTCATAATAGTATATGAGAATAACTTATAATTTGTATTACACCAATTTGACTAAATTTTAACTTTTGTAATAAAAATAGTTTATATTTAAGTGCTTATGTGTACGACATAAGTGCTTAATTAAATTGTTTATTCAACTAGATATACCGCAACATTTGAAATGAGACTGCCCTAAATTAATATGAATAGAGATGGAAATAAATTAAGTTGATCTACAGAGTCTTATGGTCTAGCCTACGTCTTGCTTGCGTCAAACTAGCCTTTTTTTAAAGGTCATGTTAGATCTTAAAATTGTGCATAATTGCATTGATCTATTAATTTGTTAATTTATTTAAAATTATGTTAGATTATTTATTTAAATATATTAATATGAATAAATTTTTAAGTAGGCTAATAGTTATTTTTTGATCCATAAGTAGGTTAGATGTCATTTCAAATTAAAGGAAGTTAACCTCAAGCCTAAAAATATGCCTATAATAGGTAAAAGGTGTTGAAAAGAGTGACAAATATTGTGTTGGTAGCTAGAAGATAGATAAAATTGTACCCATTGATTTTCCATTTAATGCTAGATCTGCACTGCTTTGATAAAAGTCCAAAAACACAAACTTTGCTCCTGGAAGCTGCCCTCCATTGATATTCTGAACTAATTGCTTAAGACCTGAGTTAAAATACTGGATGGCATTGTTGATCTTGTCATTGCATCCGGTGTTGTTACCATTAATACGTGCTAATTCATATGGTATGCACCCAATTTGACCAACTGCTGTAACGATCACTTTTCTAGCCCCTAATGAATGTAATTGCTGGACAATATTAAGTGAACAATTCAGTAATAATATATCAGTTTAAAAATATATAATATTAAAGGATAAGAGCCTGGATCACCGTAATGAAATTATTTGGCCAGTTAATCAGTTAATTTATGACCAACCAGATAATTCATAACGGCTAATCTCAGTTCCTATCATTTAATAATTTCAATACATTAGATATATAAATCCTGCCAAGGTCGGTCCCAAGCCCGGGTAAATGAAGAGGGTTGTGTTAGGCCTCGACAGGCAACGTAAAATTTTGTCAAATCTCTATGACATGGATCAAATATGAAATAGTGTAAATGCTAGGTCGTTGCTCGGAAGCAACGCGCTGTATGGCTCGAGTACACTGTCAAATGAGCAAGGGCCGCTGCATCGCCGCCTGGATGTAGTGAAAAATAAGCAAGGGTTCCCGCATCTTCGTGAACGGGTGCGGGTAAAGAAGCTAGTTCATGAGAATATGATTCGTTTTGAAACTTGGAATATAGGTAAACTTACAGGAAAATCTATGGAAGTAGTAGACAAAATGACTAGGAGGAGGATCAATTTCATGTGCCTACAAGAAACTAAGTGGGTGGGGAAAAAGGCAAAAGAATTAGATAGTTCAGGATTTAAGCTTTGGTACACTAGTGAAGTTAGATCGAGAAATAACGTAGGCATCATTGTGGATAAGGAGTGGAAGAAAGATATTGTAGATGTTAAAAGGATAGGAGATCGGATTATAGCCCTAAAGATTGTAGTGGAACAAGACACCTTTAATGTAATTAGCACTTATGCACCCTAGGTAGGGTTAGAAGCACACCTTAAAGTGAAGTTTTGGGAGGAGCTAGAAGGCTTAATTCAGGATATCCCGTTAGGAGAAAAGATTTTTCTAGGAGGGGATTAAAAGGGGCATGTAGGGAGTGTTTCGAGAGGTTTCGAGGGTTTGTATGGGGGTTGTGGTCTCGGGGAGATTAATGTGGAGGGTAAATCCATCTTCGATTTTTCATCGGCTTTTGATCTTACTATAGCTAATACTTGTTTTAGGAAAAGAGAGGAGCATCTTATCACTTACAAGAGTGGGGTCTCATGTTCTCAGATAGATTTCTTTCTTATTAGGAAATCCGATAGGAAGATTTGCTTGGACTGTAAAGTCATACCTGGAGAGAGCTTAACTACCCAACATAGAGTGATGGTGATGGATGTAAGGGTAAAGAGGAGGGCTAAGAGAAGAAGCTATAGTGGGGCTCCACGAACCAAGTGGTGGCATCTAAAGGGTGAAAAACAGGGGATATTCCAACACAAGATATTAGAGGGAGGTTTCAGGCAACGACGTGGAAGCGCAAATGATATGTGGGAGAGGATCACACATGAGATTAAAAAGGTAGCAAAAGAGACGTTGGGAGAATCTCAAGGTTTTGGACCTAGTGGTAAAGAATCTTGCTGGTGGAATGACAGTGTTCAGAGTAAAGTTCGGATCAAAAGAGATTGTTTTAAAGATTGGTCTAGCTGTAAAAATGTCGAAACTTGGGATAAATATAAGATAGCTAGGAAAAAGGCTAAGAAGGTGGAGAGCGAAGCGAGAACTCAAGCTTTCGAAGGATTATACCAATCTTTAGGTACCAAGGAGGGAGAGAAATTTATATATAAGCTTGCTAAGGGACGAGAAAGAAAGACAAGAGATTTCGACCAAGTAAAGTGTATTAAGGATGAAGAGGGTAGAGTTTTGGTTCAGGAAAGAGATATTAAAGATAGATGGAAGAAGTATTTTCACAACCTATTTAATGAAGGATTTGAGATCTTACCAGACTCTAACAGGTTAGACATCGGAGAGGAGGACCGAAACTATAACTATTATCGTCGGATTCAAGAGCACGAGGTTAGAGAAGCATTGAAAAGGATGAGTAGTGGCAAGGCAGTTGGGCCGGACAACATACCTATCGAAGTGCGGAAGAGTCTTGGCGATAGAGGAATTGTGTGGCTCACAAACCTTTTTAATGAGATTATGAGGACGAAGAAAATGTCGGACGAGTGGAGAAGAAGCACTTAAATTCCAATCTATAAGAACTAGGGGGATATACAAAATTGCGCAAATTATAGGGGAATTAAGCTAATGAGTCATACCATAAAGTTATGGGAAAGGGTGATCGAACGAAGACTAAGAAAGGAGACTTGAGTTACAAATAACCAATTTGGTTTTATGTCTGGGAGGTCGACTATGGAAGCGATCTACTTACTTCGTCGCGTGATGGAGCGATATCGGACGGATAAAAAAGACCTACACTTAGTTTTCATTGATTTGGAAATGGCGTATGATAGAGTACCGAGAGAGATTCTGTGGAAAACCCTGGAGAAGAAAGGGGTTAGGATTGCCTATATTAGGGCTATCAAGGATATGTATGAGGGAGCTTCGACTAGTGTGAGGACGCATGATAGGACTACCGAAGACTTTCCCATAACAATAGGATTGCACCAAGGGTCAACTCTAAGTCCTTATCTTTTTACTTTAGTTTTGGATGTATTGACGGAACACATCCAAGAGTTAGCACCGAGATGTATGCTTTTTGCAGATGATGTAGTCTTGCTTGGTGAGTCAAGGGAGGAAGTGAACGGGAGGCTAGAGACCTGGAGGCAAGCCTTAGAAGCGTATGGTTTCCGCTTGAGTAGAAGCAAGACGGAGTATATGGAATGTTACTTCAGCGGAAGGAGAAGTATGTCTACCTTGGAGGTGAAAGTTGGAGATCATATCATTCTCCAAGTTACACGGTTTAAATATCTTGGGTCCGGAGAAATAGAAGTAGATGTAAGCCATTGTATTCAAGTTGGGTGGTTGAAATGGAGAAGAGTCTCAGGTGTTTTGTGCGATAAGAAAGTACCACTTAAGTTGAAAGAAAATTTCTAACGGACAGCAGGCAGACCGGCGTTGTTGAATCGTACGGAGTGTTGGACGGTTAAGAGTCAACACGAGAATCAAGTAAGTGTAGCAGAGATGAGGATGTTGTGTTGGATGAGTGGTAAGAATAGACATGATAGGATTAGGAATGACACCATTAGAGAGAGAGTGGGGGTAGCACCTATAGTAGAAAAGTTGGTAGAAAATAGGGTTAGATGGTTTGGGCATGTAGAGAGAAGACCGTAGATGTCGTGGTAAGAAGAGTAGATCAAATGGAGGAGAGTCAAGTTAAAAGAGGTAGAGGAAGACCTAGGAAAACTATTAGAGAAACCATTAGAAAGGATTTAGAGGTCAATGAGTTGGATCTAAATTTGGTTTATGATAGAACACTATGGCGTCATTTGATCCATGTAGCCGACTCCACTTAGTTGGATAAGGCTTGATTGTTATTGTATATATTATTCAATGTCCACTTTTCTATCCCATTTGGGACTCTTAGTCACACGAGATATATCAACAAAAAGTATTAAGACTCAATTTTATATGTTGTAACCATGTGTGTGTGTATATTTAACAAAAAAAAACTACAACAATCAATCACTTTGTTGTCGAAGATGTAGGTACAATCAGCTGCATTGTGTGATTAATTGTTGGTGTTCTTGTGTCTGCTTATCTATCTATTTACATCCTCAACTTACATTGTTCAATAAATTTGTCACACCATTATCTAACTATATATGTAGATTCAATTGGAATTAGATGTGTGTAATATTTAATTTAGGTTTAATTACACTTTTGGCCCCCTAAGTTTACTTTCTGTTGCAATTTTGGCCCCCCACGTCAATTTTGACCCAGTCAAAGGACACGTGGGCGCACGTGTGTAAATTTTTTTTATTTTATTTTATTTCTATTTTTAATTATTTTTTTTCTTTTCTAAAATTATTTTTATTTTTTTTAATTTAAAAAATATTAAAAAATATTTTTGTAATTAAACAAAAAATTGTTTTTTTAATTACAAAAATAAAATAAATTTCTTTTTTGTTTTTTTATTACAAATAAAAAAAATTAACTACAATTTTTTTTTGTTTTTTTATTACAAAAATTAAAAATAATAAAAAATTATTAATTTTTTATTTTTTAATTACAAAATAAAAAAATATCAAAAAATCCAAAAATAATTAAAAATTTACACATGTGGCGCCCACGTCAGCGTTGATTGGGTCAAAATTGATGTGGGGGGCCAAAATTGCAACACAAAGTAAACTTAGGGGGTCTGAAAAGAGTTGTTTTTTTAGGGGGCCAAAATCACAACTTTGAAAAACTTAGGAGGCCAAATGTGTAATTAAACCTTTAATTTACTCACAGATAGTTGGCGAGCGTAGTCTTGAAGAAGGGCAGATGCAAAAGCTTTAGGTGTGTACTGAGTGCTAGTTGAATAAAAATCAGTCATAAAATAGTTGTTCAGGTAATCATTGCTTCCCAACCCTGAATAGTATATGCACTTGCTTAGGTAGCTATTAAGTGCATCATTGTCTCCTCTAAAGAACCTTCTCATTTGTTGCACTGTGTTTCCAAAGTTTGTCACTTGCTCCGTCATTGATGTATGAGCCCCCTGCATATATAAAAAGGAAAATAACTTAGTATCTAAAGTTTTAGAGTAATAGCGATTTGGTCTCTTTTTTAGTTTTAATGAGACTCTGGTAATACAAAGGGTCTCATTAAAACTCAGGTTATTCAGCACAATTTGACATTAATTTGAACTCGTTAACCACTTAAGTTAAACTATTTGATAATTAAGTTTGATCTCTGAAACTAGTAAAAGTTTTAAAGAATATATGTATTTGAAAATTGTCAATTCCATTACTTCTTATCAAACAATATTCAGGACCATGTTGACTAATTTTAAAGGACTAATATGATCAAAAAAAATTAATTTTATGAAGTATTTTTATAGATTAAAAATTTTGAAGACTAAATTGGCAACGTCTTACAATTTTAGATTCTAAATTGATGATTCACTCAAAAAGATATGTCCAATGTTGAATTAGCGTGTGCTGTATATCTAAGAATATATATACAATACCAGGTTACTGCCTGTTTCTTCTCTGATGCCTGCTGCTCCAGATGCATAATTGACTCCTCTAAGAAGGTCCAAACCCCTGGCTCTTGAATTTGGAGGAATATATGCTCGAAAACCCAAAAGCTGAGCTGCAATTATACACTAACATTTTACTTAATGCAAAAACTGCTATAGAATGATCGACTTAGTGACCAATTTAACGATCAATCTAGAGACCGCAAATTTTGAATCATTCTCTTAATCGGTCCCTAAGATTAGCAACTAATGATTTAGTGACATTATATAAAATCAGTAGCTACAGACACGAAATAGTTCGGTCACCAATATGAGTCGTTATATAATGAATTTTTAGTATACATGCATGTAGCACATGCTAATGCCACCATAAGAAAAAAATTTCTCACAAACATCAAATTATATTTCACTATGATGTCATGCTTTTATATCACATTGTCAACGCATAGTAATTAAATTGTGTATGTTTACCTAATGCATCGACAAAGGTTCGACCATTGGTGAAGCGACCGGTGGGACCTTGTGGGAAGTCGATGCCATAAGGTCTATAATTAGCCCTAGCAAGTGTTAGGATCCCATTGTTGTTTCCATTATCAACCAATGAGTCGCCAAATATGAAGAAACATGGCACTTGTTGTCCCTCCGGTAGCCGTGGCAAAACCTGAGACAAACATTTTGTAGCACTTAGGCTCAGCCATATACACGTGAATGTGAAAATAAAATGCTTCATCTTAGTGAACTCAATATTCTGATACAAATGACCGTATATGGACTGCATTCTTATATTTGTTTATAACTTGGAGTTGGAGATAGTTGCATGATATCACATATTTATGGCATTCATGTGATAATTCTAAGTTTATTTAATATGCTAATTGGTTGGGAAAATGTGAAGATAGCAAGAGAAGCTTTTTGGTACACTTTTTGGTAGTGTGTTTATGGGGTCTTATCATTTAACATGATGAGACTAACTTTACAATCGGTGATTGGAGGCTCAATCTCGTGACCAGAAAACTTATAGGAGCATGCCTTCCAGAAATGTATTGGTTATTGGTTATAGGTAATTACTTTATGTGAAATTGTTTACAATCCGATTCATGTATAGTCATGGCCTTAATAACATTCACATGTACCCGTTCTACAATGTCGTATCAGAAAATTCAGAACCAATAATACTATAATAATTTGAAACAACCATTTAATGATTAAATGATGGGGGAAGGAACGGAAAAAGACTAGTGACAGCTAACGGCACATTTACGATAAAAAATTCAATTTAGAGTATGTAAAGTCCTAACTAGCTCAACCACTTGATTACTCCCTCAAATTTCATACATAAACAGCAAATAATTCACATTGATTAATAGTAGTGGTTAACTTAATTAAATATGGTGAGACCTAGCATGCCTTTGAAAATTGGTGGGCAATTTACCCAAACCAATAAAAACCAGCCACGTGCCATCCATTATAAAAATAACTTCTTTTTTTTTTTTGAAAAAACATTTATTATTT
>Ga0315914_1003064_pt1 | contig 25513 bp, 17 predicted proteins | sample MpolenodulesMG_FD_203920 | JGI IMG/M metagenome (GOLD analysis project Ga0315914, IMG submission 203920) | Medicago polymorpha root nodule microbial communities from Los Angeles, California, United States - elongated nodules | ecosystem: Host-associated > Plants > Roots > Nodule | place: USA... | reverse complement strand
TTCAGTGAAACTTTTGTCAACACTTTTATGTTGCAAATTGCGGTTTTATCAAACCATCTCAATGGAAGGGATACTCATGTGCGGCAGATCAAAGTTTACGGGCCTAGACCGTATGTTTCCTTATACTTTTTAACCAATTTCTTAGATATACAGTTACAATATTTCAGCTTTCTGAAACATACCCCTATTGCAGGAACCCCATTCCACAGCAGCCATTTCAATTCACTTCAAGAGAGTTCATCACCTACTCTACGATAAGATGACATTTTATGGAAGGAGTTAATCAAGCCAGTCTAATGTTAAATCAGAGAAGACTGCTCACTGATTGATTATTTCGTGTGCAGAATCCAAACCAAACCACTAGCCATTCAAGTGGTAAAAATATATTTCACTGATATCAATGTCAAAACATGTCATCAGGAAATGTGGCTATCAATGTACCCTTTGCTTATTGCTTGCTGATACTTGTAGTTTGGTTAGGTTTGCAAGTGGGTTTATAATAGGATTAGATATGGCCCTTTGTTTCTTGCTTATTTATAGTTTGTTTAGATCTGCAATAGGATTATAATAGGGATTAGTTATGGGATCTGCATTCTCTGAGGCATCCTATTTTTATTATTTCAGAACAAAAAGATATGTGGATATCATTTGAATTTCTTTGCAATATTTAACCTGCTATCTTTTTTCCTGACAACAAGTCTTTTTCTAGGTAATGCATTTAAGTAATAACTCATCAAATGAATTTTAGAAGTTATCTTAATACCTTTTTTTTTTAAGAAGCTAAATTAACCCACTCAAATTGGCACTGGAGATAATCAAACCTGAGACTTTGAGGAGTGAGCTCCTCTTCAAAGTCGATGATATGAATTAAACTGATTGTTTTGCAGTTAATAACCTGATTTTACATTTAAATGATTAATCTTTTTAAACTACCGGTTAAATAGTTGAACTCAATTGGTGAATGAATTAGCACATGGCTAAACAACTTTTGATTAAACCGATGGATCACTTATGGATTTTATTCAATTTTCTTGATTACAATCATAAATAGTACTCATTCGGTCACTATTATAAACAAAAAAAAAAAAAAATTCACAATGACTAAAAAAATTAATTAAGTGCAATTACCTTTCTAGATTTCATATGAAAACAAGTTAAAATTAACTAAATTTTCTAGAGTTCAAAAAAGAGAAATGAACCCAAAATTAAAAATAAAACCAAACTTCAAAAAATTGAAAAGAAAACAAAAAATTAAACTTTTTCTTGTGGGTTCAGAAGAAAACGACTGTGGTAAGCGTGATGAGGAGGAAGATGAAAGGGAAGGTAAAAGAAATCCTAAAAAAAAACAGATAGATAGATGTTTCTCTTTTTCTAATAAATCTGAACCTTCATATTACTTTTAATAAATCTACATGTATATTTTTAGTGGTACACTGGTAAAGGCTTAATTGCAGCTTCACCGTAGAATCCACCATATTTTCTAACATAAAAGTTAAAGGAAAAAAGTTCCATGTTAGGGGTATCTTTTTTTAATCCTTATAAATAGATTATGCATTTTTTGTCTAGCGTCCCGATGATTCTTCACCATTAATTTGTGAAAACTAAAATTAGTAAGCAAGTGGATGCACAGTTACACACAAATCAAACGTGAAAACAGCACATAGTCTCACTTCATAATATATCATTGGGTGGTTGTGCCTTTGACTAGAACTTTAGTAGTCACTAATCGACCATGTAGTGATGACTTTTTCTCAACCTGACCCACACCCCAAAATTTTAAAAACATAAAAACACAAAAATTGGTGTGGTGTTCATGAAAATTATTAAAACTATTATCCTACTCAAAACGCACTATTATTCATAATATTTATTTGGATGTGTGGTTCAAGACGGCATAAATTGACCCAAACCTAACGAGGTGGGTACCCATTAATCCTAATGAGATTGATAAGTTTCAGTCATTCAGAGGTTATGCCAACCAAACACAAACCAATGATTCAATTGTTAATCACCCACTAAGAGATCACTGAAATAATGAAAGATATGTAGCTCTTCTGTAAAGAATGTATGGTGTGAATGTAAGTGACCTGTAATTATATCTAGCTCTTGCTAAAAGAATTGTATAACATTAAAATCATCAGAAATAAACATCAACAACTTACAACAATTCAGTATTTAAGCTTGATCAAAAGCTTCATCTGTGAGGAATACTAGAAAATATGTACTATATATTATTATAAAATACACTAAACATAATTTAATTTTAGTTGCTGGACTATGAAACAACATACAGAATAAATTCCAGAATCAATACAACTTATACATGGGGAGAATACAATGATTGCACAGCTGAGATTTTCACCTGCATGCTGAAGTGCTCGCTGCTTGACGAACTGAGCGGATAAGCCTAGCATTTTAATATGCAACAAATCAGCAGGTGATGATCACAGATGTAGTAACACGGCTCATTCACAAGCGGGTTTGGTATCAAAGCTTGTCAAGCAGATGGCGAAGGCTTGGAAGGCGGAGAGTGGGTAAGAGTAGTCCATGGTGAATATATCTTTCCCAATCTTTCCAAACTGTAAGATTACCCTTTCTTGCTCAGCGGGAGAAACATTATGAGACGGATCAACAGAAGCTACAAGCTGAAAGTTCTTAACAGATGCCACTGTAACACGACCCATGAAGTTTAGGCACCAACACTGGAGCTGCTCGTGCCATCTAGGAGACTTGTTTTTTAGTACCAAGGAGTCCATCGAGCCTTGGCTCGGTTCAGGTAGCTCTGATAGGCAGCCAGAGTACGAATCTGTCATAGCACTTTTTTCTTTCAGTGCTGGTGAGGGGGGAAAAGGTTCACTGAATATTTGAGGTAATGATGTTGGGGTTGGGGCGATGCCCCCTTCCTGAATAGCTGAGATAGGTATAGAGTTCATGATGCAATGCACTCTTCTTGGCCCTCTAGTCCAGAGAGCATTTAGCTCATAGGAAATGGTGCCAACAAGATTGTTACATGCTGGAACTCTTGGTGACACCTGCTTAGAATTAAGTCTCACACTTGGTCGACGATTTGGATGAACTGCAGCGTCATGTGGAGGTAGGTTGTCATATATAGCAAACTTGGTGCCCCAAAAATTAGACCTGCCAAATGTATAATAAACACGTTGAGATTATAAGGGGCAGGATGAAAAGAGGATATAAGGGAAATCATTTTCTATTGACCAAAACTTGCCTCAGTTTACCAACATATTTGTTGCTGGCTCGAGAAAAATCGTCTGTACCCAAGGATATGACGAAGTCGGTGCCTGTGGCCCTTCTTATCTTTCTGGCGGCTAACAACAACTTGTTACTCTCATGCTCCGCTATACAATTGCGACAAAACCAAAACAAGATGCTTCAAATGCATGGATCATAAAATACAAAAAAAGAAAAAATGACGGTGCTAACAATAAACCACAATCTGAGTCCAATAAATAAATTTAAAAAGCTCATGAATTTAGAGCAAGTTGAAATTCAAATTCATAGTCATGAATGCAAACTTGAAGAGTAACTTAAAGATGATAAATTTGAAAATTGACATCCCTTGTCTTATGGAATGTTTCAGTAATGAAATGCTTACATGGCACCAAACCTAAGTACAACACGAAGGTAGAAGTTTCTCTGTTCCTCCTAATAAAGCACTGGATCGGATAATCACAGGGACCGGGCTATTCATACACATAAGGAAAGAGAACATAAGAATCATAAAAAATCTAAGGGCCAAGAATAATTTGGATTAGACTAAAAAAGGGGTGAAGAATTTATTACTTGCTTCAATGAAATAGGAAATGTGATCCTTCCGCATTGCTGAGGGGTTTTGATGATATCTTTAGTGACAGACCTCCATGATTTACATACCGAAGCACAAAAAACAACAACAGCACGAGCAGGCCAAGATGTCTCACTCTCTTCAACCCTACGGATTATGTCCAGCAGCAATTCAGGAGGTAGACTCGCCCATTGTCCCTGTTGAATAGGTTCAATTGGAGTTACATCCGGAGCAACATGTGACTTTGACCGACATAGCCAATTCTTGGTGTCGGAACCCCGCTTTGATATGCTACCTATCCCATTTTTCATCCCCTTGAGTTCGCGGACTATACTTTTGAATGACATGTTTCCACACCTTACAAACTCCACAAATCCAAACAAAAGCTTCTAGCTTGGTGATCCTAACAAAACACAAAGGCAAAGACTCATGATAAGTCGACAACCAAACAAATATAACCATTTAGTTCCTTGTAACAAATGCAATTCATGCAAACATTGTTGTATGCATTCAAAACATCACCAACAAAAATTTCTAGCATCAAGTCAACAACTAGAATCCTCTAAATTGAGCAACTCACTTCAAAGTTTAGAGCTTAAAGTGATTATTTAATATGCATTCATCAATGGTTGATACTACATCAAAATTCAATCTTTGAATTGGTTACTTAAGTCAAATCCATCAAAATTCAACTGCAATTAAAATGATAAGTAATGAATATAATCAAGGTTTATTATGGTCAAGGCAATACCTACAAAATTAAAATGCTGCACTAAAATTTCAAGAATTAAAATTTCCTGTGTTCTAATTAACTTCACATGCTCAAAAAAAAAATCTATCACATTTTGCCATCTAAAACTAACATAAAAAAATAAAAAAATAAAAAAAAAACAAAACGAGACAATAGATCTAAGAAACAAAAAAGCCCCAAAAAAGAAAAAACGTGAAATTTCCATAAAAATCTGAAATTGAACAAAAGGGACTAACCTGAACGAAGAAAAAATGGATCAATAGCAACAATAACACTATAGAATACGGATCTAAGAAGAAAAAACAAAATCGGAGAAACACGAGCAAGAAGAGGAGAGAGAGAGAGAGAGAGAGAGAGAGAGAGAGAGTTATTTGAATTTATGGCGAAAGTAAGAAGAACGAGAAGTGGGCATCGTTTACTTCTTCACCGCCACCGCGATTCTGGAGAATCGCGTTTGGGATTAAGCTTTTTCATTATCATGTAGTAGCATTTTATTTATTTATGAATAATGAATTAACTTTATTTTGTTTATTTATTATGTTGGTGAAAGTGAAATGTGATCTGCTTTTGAACTCAACGTGCCCGTCGTGTCAGTGTTTGTGATTTTCTTCTTCTTATTGAATTAACCCTTGATTTATTGTATTCTCTTTAATCATTTTCATTTAATTCTATCTTATCATCAATGCAAATAAAACTGTATGGGTCAAAGAGAAAATATGAATGGTAAAACTTTCCTTAACCATGGACCAACATAAACTAACTGTGTTTAGTTTTGTGGTGAAGAAAATTGGATTTAATTTTGTATATTTGGAAGAAATATGTTGCTCTTCATGTAAGTGAAAAATATGAGAAAATTGATTTTTTTTTAATTCGTTAATTGATAGGATTTGAAGAAGATTGTTTGGTTGAAAAAGTAGACGTATATTAGGTTGTCATACCTATATTATCGAATTATTTTCTTTCCTTTTTTCTAAGCTCTTTCAGTTAACTATCTCTCAAATGGTTTTTTTTATGTGCGGAAGTAGTTAGGAGGCTCGTAAGTGTCAATGTGTTAAATAGGATAAAATGTGCATGAGTTTAATATCGCTTTGTTATGTAAATAAATGGTGTTGGATGTTGTGTGAAGATAAAAAAAAAGTTTGTGGTTTAAAGTGTTGTCTCGTAAATATGTTACGTCTCGTAGTGATTAGGTAGCGGGTTGATCTAAGTTAGGATTCAGCATGGTGGTAAATATTTAATTTATCCATGGTGGGATAAGATTTGGTCAAGAGAATTGGTTTCTTTGGAGGTTTCTCTTTTTACTTTGAGTTTCTTAGATGTGAAGTGTTGAATTCATTGTTTTGGAGGTCGTGACTTTGGATGAATTTTTCCCGCATTTTTTCTATTTTTTGCTTTTTGTTTGAGTAACAAGTTGACGGGTAAGAGACTTTAGATTATATGACTACTTTGTGTTTGGTCAATTTTTAAAAAACACAATAATATGCTCTTTAAGCAAAATGAAAGCTTCATTAGTCATATATATCACATAAAAATTCAATCTTCGTGATGGTTTAAAGGGAAGAACAAAAGTTTTGATTTTGATTCTTATAAAAAAAAGTTTTAATTTTGAATTAAATAAATGGTGGAGCAATCCTCTCATATGCTTTGGTATCATTGATCATTTGTTTCTTTAAAGTGTTTTAGTTTTGTTAATTTTTTTTTTAATGCTAACCGATGACTTTAAAACATTGTTTTTTGTTTTTTACATTGATTTTAAAACATTGTTTAAACAACCGATAGTGATAATTTTTTAATAGAAGATTGTGTAAGTATTACTTTTATAAATGTTTGACTTGTATTTTTAAGATAATATTTCTAGATACTTAAAAAATGTCTTTTTGGTTTAGAAGTCTTAACTCAACTGGCAAATGTCGAAATTGTAAAGTCAGACGTCGTGATCCAGGTTCGAACCCAGGACCTCACAGTTGTGTGTGAGTTTAATTTCAGTGGATTACCACTTCATCTAAGACAAAAAAAAATGTCTTTTTGATACTTGTTAGAATGAACGATTTTTTTTAATGGTTTCACTTGTTTTGGCTAGTAGCTGTATTGTTTTTTTTTTATTTTTAATTTTAATACTTTGACACTTATTGTAACTCTTGCTTGTATTTTGTGTCTACTCTTGACAATTCGTAAGTAGTTTGCTAATGTATTTTTTAGGTTCTTAAAAAGAAGTCAAACCAAACAATACATATAATAAAAGTACCTCACTCACTATTTTTGTTTCAATTTTTTCTTTTCTAAATCAAAATTGCAATTATCAAAGAATATATAGGATTACTAGATTCTAAATTAAGACTATGTTCAATGGCAGCCAAAAAATCTCCTTCATGAAACATTTACTTGTGAAAAGTTATAACAACTTGTGTATAGATTTTGTTGATTTGGAGTTGGAATCTTTATTGTTTTACTTTTTTATTTTTTTTTCAAAGTTTTATTTATTTGGGTTTTCCATGGAAATGTTTTTAACCATTCATAGATTATAGATGTGTTGACTTGGGTATTGATCTAGTCCTCCAAGTTTATTTGTGTTTTCCTTTTTATTAATATATATATTTTAGTATGTTATCGGATAATAGAAGATAGTTGTGGGTGTCAACATAGCTGAAATGTCATAACTATCACTTTTGGCTTTCAATCTAATGAAACTTGTTAACACAAAATTACTCTAAAGTAGTAATTTTGTATTACAAACTATAATTTTAAACTTTAAAAAGTGAAATTTACCATTTTTCACCAATTTTACACAGTATTTTTATTTTTATTCTCTCAACCAATACCTTAAGAAAACGATTTAGCATTACCCTAAAAAAATATAGTATCCAGATTATTGATGTGGTAGTTTTTAATAACAAATAATTAGTCTTCTTTTTCAAAATAAAATTACCAAAAAGAAGTTAAGCAAAACAAACTATATTTGTATTCGAAAATTCAATAATATAATATTTTGTATAGATAATTAAGCAAAAAAAAAAAGTAAATATAATGACTTGTGAGTCACATACAAATTATTAATTAGAGGGCACAATTTTTTTTTATGAAATTAGAGGGTACAATTAAAAAATAATCAATATTATATTAAAAATTAAAATTGGCATTCATTTTAAGATTTTTTTTTCTTCCAAATGAGCTAAAATTTGGAGTGATATAAGGATATGTAGAGCAATTCAATTGTATGTGTTATATATTTATTTTTTAATACGAGCTACGTTTTTTAAAGTTTTAATCTTTTGAAACTTTGATCTAGTGATAAAAAGTAAATCTTTATGCTCGAAAATATTAGGTTTGAGTCTCGCTGATGTCTTTGGTGAGAAATGTTTTGAATTTAAATGTTTTCCTTAGCTTAAAATGAATATGGATTTTTTGTTTGTAGATATAGATATTTATTCTCAAAATAGAATAATATAAAAGTGTGTTAGAAATCTGATCTGAGAGGGGGAGAAGTGAGTCAATGGCTTGGAGTAAGCCACAACACTCACTCATCACCACACCCCACAAATTCACAAAACAACCTTAAACCATAAACAAGGTTTGGTCTGAAACATCCTCAAAAGTCTTAGTTTTTCTTCCTTCCCAAGTTTCCGTGTCAATGGCTTCTTGTATATCTACTCCCTCTCCTTCTCCTAGATTACAACTCACCAAAACAAACCACCTTCTTGTTGCAGCTTCACTCCCTCTCTATCACAGTAAGTCTCTCTTTCTAATACATTTATTTAGTCATTTCTGTATCACTTTGTTGCTGATTTTGTTGGTTTTGTTTGAAGGAAGTAAATGTGAATTGAACAGAAGAAGTTTAGCTTTTAAAGGAATTATGGCAACTGGAGTTTCAGTTATGGCTTCCTCTCTTACTTCACAAGCTCAACCATCTCAAGGTTAGTTATTCAATGCTGCTGCTGCCTCACTTTCACTTATGTCATTTCTGACAAGTATTATTTTCAAGATTTGAATCGCGGATCTCAATCGCTATCGCGTTGTATTAGGTTTTTATATTAGGTCTAACTCATCCTTAAAGAACTAGTTTGTGAATTGAGGGGAGTCACTCTTTATAAACTCTAGTCAAACCTTATGTTCAATGTGGGACTTGGTTTTTGCAAATACGTTGCGGGCAGAGGCATCAAAAACTGAGGGAGGAACTTTTTCCACCTTAAATCACTTTGGATGTACACATCTGAAAAGAAAAACACGGTTTTTGTGCCGTCCGGATGTGTGTTTCCAGACAAATTATGTTTTTGTGCCGTCTGGTTGTATACTTCCGGACTCATTTGTGATTTTTTTTAAAATATGGGTTATTTTATTCTATATGCTTATATGCATGACTTTTTTCTTTTTCAGAGAAGGAACTTGAAAGATTACCATACAAAGCAGAAGGGTACAATTATTGGAAATGGAAGGATCATAAAATTCACTATGTTGTGCAAGGAGAAGGCCCTCCTCTTGTTCTTATTCATGGTTTTGGTGCATCTGCATTCCACTGGAGGTTTGTTTTGTCATTGAAATCTTACGCCTTTTTTAGTTTTATTGCTTAGTTAATGCTTAATCCGAAAGGGAAAAAATTAAGAAAACCCTTGAAGATTTGAGTGTGCCCTTCTATATGTGCTGTTTATATTTTTAGTCTAACTTCCAATTCTCTGCGTTTTCAATTTTGTTCCTTCTTTTATATGCATTTAGAAATTGCAATATGCCTAAATAAGTGATTATAAAACAAGATCCTAAGTAACACTAAACTGCAATCAATCTGTGCAGGCATAACGAAGTTAATGTCAGCACTTAGAAATACAGTAAACATGTTTGTATGTTTATACATGCACGCATCAATGCATATCTGAGATTCTGATGTCTGTACTCCTAAAGGGAAGAGAAGAGGAACATTAAATTGATATAATTGATTTAACTAATCTACAAAAATGGGAGAGCTCCACTTTCTAGATTAAATGTTATGCCTGCATGAAATATAACTTATCGCTCAGTCAACTCAGTTGCCAAATAACAACATTCAAAAACTTAATTACAAGCATATATATAATGAACTGCTATACTAGTACTAGACTATTAATTGTTAACATTTAAAGCATTTTGCTTATTATCACTCCACAATTTAGTACACTTGAAGCACATACAATTACTATTTTTTACTTCCAGCTGATAAATATTATTAACTCAGAACCTTCGCATAAATCTTAATATGTACTTCTCACTTTTTTCGTTGATGACAAAGGGAATATCCTGCCTGATATAGCATGTAATGTGTTAACAAATATGCTGTTAAATACTGTAAGTAAATGTGATTGTTGCTATAGCTCTTTCTTGTAAGACAAAAAGATAGAGTGTTCTGTCTCTGCAGTGGCCACAAATGATGATAAGTGAAATGCCATAAATGTTAACAGCTATATATTAATCAAAAAATTAAATTCCTAATGTGATTGTTACTATAGCTCTTTCAAATGTTTGTTACAGTGGCCGTAATTGTCTGTCCGAAAAGTTAATTTTTAGTTATATAGTCATATATCTTTATACACTTTATTTACATATCTCCAGATACAATATTCCAGAGTTGGCTAAGAAACACAAGGTTTATGCCTTAGACTTGCTTGGATTTGGGTGGAGTGACAAAGCACTCGTCGACTATGATGCCATGGTGTGGAGGGATCAAGTCGTGGACTTCATGAAGGAAGTTGTTAAAGAACCAGCAGTTTTGGTTGGAAATAGGTAATTACTATAGTACCTAGAATCAGATCGAATTATAAGGCTGAAATAGCATATTCTTCTTTATTCCATGCACTTCCCTTAATTCTAGAAATTTAGTCTGTCGTGGCAAATACAATGGTGTTGATCGCTGGTCGCGACAAAGAGTTGTTTGTTCAAATTTCGCTGCGCTACAGTGCTATAGTGCCGCTATCAGTTAACACTTTGTTCTAAATTGCATATTCTAGAACAATAGTGATTTGTTCAAATTAGACTGCTGCAATGTTTAGCTTTTCATAAATTACCATAGAACTTTCCATAAATTACAATATCTGCTATATTGATTCTTTTCCTATTTTTTTTCGAAAAAGTTAATACTATGGCATGATGTCTTTTCAGCCTTGGAGGATTTACTGCTTTGATTGCAGCAGCTGGGTTGCCTGAGTCTGTCACTGGGGTTGTTCTACTGAATTCTGCAGGACAATTTGGTGATGGAAATAAGGAAAGTAAAACTTCCGAGGAAACAGCTCTACAAAAGTTTTTCCTAAAACCTTTGAAGGAAGTTTTCCAGCGTGTAGTTCTTGGATTTATATTCTGGCAATCAAAGCAACCCGCTCGGATTGAATCAGTCTTAAAAAGTGTAGGTTACATGATATCTTCAACTTGGATTTAATTAAATGCTTGATAGGTATTAAAGTTCAAACTTTGACAACTATATATTAATGAATAAACTTTCACCGAATAGGCTCATCAAGGCATATTTGTGTCACCAGAATGTTAGGACGTTTTTATATTATTGTTAGAATATGAGAAAATATCTTTGACATTATATTAGAGTACCTTAGTTTATCGCTTAGGATTAGTTTCTAACCGTAGAGTATCTTAGATTGTCTCCTAGGATTAATCTCCATATTACGTGGTTATTATTGTGATTTGTTTCATGATTTTCGTATTTATTTTGGATTATGTCTACGTGTCCTTATAAATAGGGATTAGTGGTTAGTATTTTGTATTAAGCTATTATAAACAGTTTTCTTTTTCTTACTATTCCTCTTATCCTTTTATCTAAAATCCATAAATTCGACTATTAAGAATCATATTTACGAAGCTTGTAACTTTAGTGAGACTGTTTATTTCCATTCAAGAACTTTCTTCTGCTTGTTTTTTTATTACTAGGTGTTTCCAATTAAACACTATTCATTTTACTTAAATGGCACTGTATATAAGTTTGATTGCGTAGCTTGTCAATGCAGGTGTATAAAAACTCTTCCAATGTGGATGACTATCTTGTGGAATCTATAACAAGGCCAGCTCAAGACCCCAATGCCGGAGAAGTTTATTACAGGTGCATGACCGCTTCCGTTCTAGTCAGTCATTGTATGTGTTGTCGGATTGCCTGTATAGTGTGGCATGGCAGATTCAATGCCTGCTGTCATAGCTACAATGCCAACTATGTCCATCATAGGCCACAACATCGTTATATGAATATGTCTCCATTGGAAATAAATCTATAACAAGGCTGCAATTTATATTCATTAATCATCCACCGTACTAATCAACTATATATTTGAATTGTGTTAACCATCTAAATTGTTGTCAAAATTTTATTTCAAAATATCATTTCTCTTTTGGTATATATTGGAAAGTGGCCTGCTAGGCTTTAGCAATGTAGATAAGCTGAGGAAATGCTTGTGTTCTAAACATATAAGTCAACCTTTACTCCGTCCTAGCTAACTGGGAGTTTTGATTATCAGTTTCCTGTCTTAATTATTTTATTACTCTTTGTTTTTAACTTCTACTTGACATATTATTTTATGCAGGTTAATGACACGCTTCATGATGAATCAAAGCAAGTACACTCTAGATTCTGTGTTAAGCGAACTCTCTTGCCCGCTGCTTCTGCTATGGGGTGACCTTGATCCATGGGTTGGTCCAGCGAAAGCTAATAAAATCAAAGAATTTTATCCAAAAACAACTCTTGTTAACTTGCAAGCTGGGCATTGCCCACACGACGAGATACCTGAGCTTGTGAACTCAGCTTTATTGGATTGGCTCGCCACCCTTACTCCTAAAGTTTCTCTCCAAACAGTTTGAACATTGTATAACCTTATATGTATAGCTAATCAAACGTTATTCTTGATTAAGTTTTGAGATTCATGCTGTTGGACGAAGTCATCACCATACAATGTATAGGAAAGCCAGTTAAAAATACTCAGGATAGTGGAAAATGACAACACACATAGACTATGGTCATGTTTCTGCTTCCCTGCACTTTTTGAAGACCATGTATGCATTCAATTCTTACATTATATAGAACTTTCTCTTTCGTTAATCGAGTTATATTTGAATTTTCTCCTTCAAACATTAACGAATAGAAGTGTATTGCTATTTAGTTATCTAGAAGTCAATAGATAAGTTCAAATAACTCAATCGAAACGGACTCTAATTCTCAAATCTTTTTATCATATCTTGAGTATTATACAGTTACACAAAAACTTTCAATATAATGGTTCAGTTAACTTTCTGTTAAGATAGAGTAACAAACTTGACAGTTGGCTAACAACCTGGCCAGCTGGCTAACTAACTTGTAACGTACACTAGAGTTAATACACACTGGCATGCATGATGATGATAATATGATATGATATTTATAGAAAGTTAATTAATTAATTCTTATACACCGATAGGATAAAGAGGATCTAACTCTAAATTGGATGGACATAAATGACAGCTAGTTTAAGTTTAGGGTGAACTCAACGTGGACCAAATAAGTAGGCAAGATAAAGTAGGGGTAAATTGGAGATTTTCACATGACACACTAGCACTGTGAAAATAATAGTGGAAGGTTCCATTGGAATAAAGAATCTACGTTGTGAACCGTCTGATTGAAAAGAAAATGAGATCAGAATTCAGTCACAAATAATAAATATCTGAAAAGAAGAGGAAGTAGGTCCCACAGAAAGAAACACAGTAGTTTCATTTCATTCTATTCCGTTACTTCACTATCTTATTCTCAGTAACGTTGCTCTCAGTCACATATCACATTTCTCAACCTCCATTCATTTTCTTCGGTTTGTTATACTATCTTCTTTAATCATAATAACTTGTTGTTTAATAAAGATTCATTCATCATTCTAATTACTAAGAAATCATCATCAAGTGAAAATGGCTACAAATAACAACAATGAACAAGAATCAAAGAAAGCAACTCATTCTTCTTCTTCTAAGATTGAGTTGCCTCCAGTTGTTGCGTTGAATGAAAGAATACTTTCTTCCATGGCTGATAAGAAAGATGCTGCTGCTCATCCATGGCACGATTTAGAGATTGGTATTACTATTATTAACTAACTCTTTTTTCTGTTTCTTTATTTTCTCATTGTTGTTTCTGCTTCAACAATCTCTCTGTAGTTTTTAACAATATCTGCATTTACCGTTATTTTCATAAATACAGGACCAGGAGCTCCATCTGTTTTCAATTGTGTAAGTTTCTTTTATTTCTTGTATTCTTTTTTATTCATGCATTCAGTGTTTGTACTTGTAGTTAATTCAACTAAACAAAGTCTTAATAAATGTGGTAATCTCATTTGCATTCTGTAAAATTTCTGTCTCATTAATGGTGTAAAGGGAATTCTGTTATTGTAGGTGGTTGAAATTGGCAAAGGAAGCAAGGTTAAATATGAACTTGACAAGAAAAGTGGACTTATTAAGGTATCATTTACATTCGATGGGAAAAAATATAAAGGCCGTTTCTTTTAAGGGAATCATATTATAATTTACCATTTCTTCAATTCTGCCAAATTAATTGTCAGCACTTATTTTCCTTTGCAAGCACCGTATTTTACATGTCTAAGTTTTTAGGAGTAAGATTGTTAATGTTTAATGTTTAGGTTGCAAAGTGGTTTGGTTTATAGTATAGACAGGTAGGTTAAAAAGATAATTCAACTACTTTGAATGCGCTGTGGTTTCATATTATGTGTTATTGAGCTATGTACTTCAGATTGAAGGTGTGTTCCGTGTCCAATACATCGGTGTCTGACATGATACCAACACATGAGGTTGCATTCAATCATTTGCTATAGGTGTCATTGTTAATGCTTCATAGTTATTGAGTTATTGGATGTTTCAATGTATGTGTATGTGCTGCTTTATGTAGATAATGCTTTGGTTTCTGGATGTAAAATTTGCGTTTGTTTGTTCTGAAGCATAACTAACAAATGGGCTGAATAACTTAGGTTGATCGGATTCTTTACTCATCAGTTGTCTATCCACATAACTATGGTTTTATTCCAAGAACCCTTTGTGAAGATGAAGATCCCTTGGATGTCCTAGTTCTGATGCAGGTAATACTGCTTACAGAATTTATTTTAAAGCTAGTTTATGGAAATAGTTGTTTACTGTGAAATTTGCATCTGCCTTTAAATTGAAACTTGTATTTTGAATAGGAGCCTGTGATACCTGGTTGTTTCCTTCGTGCCCGTGCTATTGGATTGATGCCTATGATTGACCAGGTAACAGTTGTTTCCCACTGCACGCACTCGTGCACAACTACGCATGTATGGTTGCATGTATGCTATTGAATTTGCTATTGAATTATACCTCAACTCTATGTGGCTGTCCTGTGATTTGAAATGAAGATTACAATTCCCTAGATTGTATCTGATATTTTATATGCAATAGTGAAATTTATCACCATTAACATTTTAATCCCTCATACAATTTTAACACAATTTTAGCTTAAGAGTAATATATATGATTGGAATAGGTGTATATTTCAATGAACCAATGAGAATAAAAGAAAATGGTGCAAGGAAAATTGTTGCATGCATTATTTGGCAATACTATTAGAGGGATCAACATGAAAATATGTCATGAACCTACTCATAAGCTTAAGCTGTTAGATGAAAACATGCGAATGTTATAGTTTGTATGCTGAATTGTTTTTTGAATAATGCAACTAGCATGGATCAAACTTTTGTCGACTTAGTCATAGAGACTCTTATACCAAATCATAAACCAGATATTCTAGAAGCTTACTATGCTGTTATATGAAAATAAACGAATGATTTTCTTTTATAGTCTAACAATGTGCTACAGATATAAGTGAATGCAATGGCATGCTTTGAATTTTCCAATTTGGGTGCTTGAAATATGAACAATGTGCTACAGATATATGTGAATGTCATGACAAGCTTTGACTTTTCCTCCCTTTGAATTCTGTCACAGGGAGAGAAGGATGACAAGATCATAGCAGTTTGTGCTGATGACCCTGAGTACCGCCATTACAAGGACATCAAGGAGCTACCTCCACATAGGCTTGCTGAAATTAGAAGATTCTTTGAGGACTGTATCCTGTTATTTGCAATGAAGAACTGATAATTTTTTACAATATGTTCATAGGTGCTTTATTTCACCATGATCCTTTAAATGCTTTCACCAGTGATTCTGTTAGTGTTATTCCCATATATGTTGTGTGTCCTTAACTTTCCACACTAGACAAGAAGAATGAGAACAAAATAGTCAATGTTGAAGACTTTCTACCAGCTGAAGCTGCTGTTAAGGCTATTGAACACTCCATGTGAGCTCCTATCCTGTTGATAGCTTCTACTTTTTCCATTGGTGTTCAAATGATTCATTAAGGTTTCACACATGAGTTTTTTCTTCTCTTTCCCTTTTTTGCAGGGATCTATATGCTGCTTATGTAGTCGGAAACTTAAGGAAGTGACTTCTTTGGACACTGGCTAGCAGCAAATTGCAGTCACATATCAAGTATACTTGTAAATGTCTATGAAGATCATCACTTTGATTTGTTTTTCATTTTATCGCGCTATGCTACGATGATTGGCTTCTACGAATTGACGCCTGAATCTTTTGTTTTGCTTTTCTTCTATTAACAACAGTCACTGTGCTGTACCACCAAGATACTTTAGATATATGGTAGTGTATGGTACATTCAAATAATAAGCACTTTTTCTTTCTTTAAAATTTCCCCCTCCACGGGAGGGTAGGATTTGATTGCAATACATTTTTTCTTCTTTCATTAAAGTCTTGAAAAAAATATAATCAGATCTACATCATTTAGAGTCCAAAAGGTTTAAGTGGTTATCCCAACATTTAATCAGATCTACATCATTTAGAGTCCATGACTTCTTAAAATCCACACTCGTATGGAAGTACAAAAAATACACCGTTTTGTCCCTATCCGAAAGTGTACTTCTGGACGGATGCAGGCATTAAGAAGTCATGGAGATAAAAGCAGCTCCCACAATAGAGTTATTATATGTTTTTGGTTAGCCCGACATTGTAGTTCAAGTGACACGAACTTCTTAGATCGTATCTTACTTGGGTCGTTTTCTTGCCTCTATTTTAGTCTATCCATTCATTTCTTGCAACAAATGGTTTTACCTCTATTTGTGCAAGTCAATTAGTTCATTTTTCACGTCAAGGCTTACAATTGTTGTCATTGTAAAAGTGAAATTTTTCTTCTTTTTTCCTGACGGGTATTGACTACATGTTTACTTATAGGTAATGAGATTTTTTTGACACATAAGACATGAAGTTTAATGTTAAAAAAAACACTCAAAATAGTGAAGTTTAGCACAAAATAGTACTAGTTTTGTTTTAGAAATTGTCATTCATGAAAAGTGAAATATTTTAGTATTTTATGAATAAATAATGTAATACTTTGTGCATAGTTTTTTTTAAAACATACTTTATGCATAGTTATACACTTAAAATTCGAACTCCTTTTTGTTTAAACTCCAAGCAGCTATATGCCAATATTACCCACACAATGATCATTTTTATCTTAGGAATTTACCCAAAATGATTTTTGCTTACAAAATACAGCAATGCAATCTTTACTTTTAATATTGACAAGTACTATTAAACAAAGATTCCTTCAAAAAAAATTAAACAAAGATAATATATAGTTATATTTCTATATGTATTACGTGAAATTGGTAGAAGAAAAAAACACATAAAAATAAAAAAGTTTCCATTGCCGGGAATCGAACCCGGGTCTCCTGGGTGAAAGCCAGATATCCTAACCGCTGGACGACAATGGAATTCATGTCCATTATATAAACTTTTTGTTATTTATTTAATTATAAAATTAAGATCTTTTAGGTTAGACTTGCTTGAGACTTGAAACTGCAGATGTTTGGCCAATTTAATTTAAGCTCTCAACTTAAGTGAATAATTTTCGCATTCAAATAAAAAAAATCTAGAGAATTATTTTTTTATTTTTTTCTTTCTCACATTCAAATATATGATTGCATTACTTGTTGGATACCTTAAGTTTTGATCTCCATGTGCTTATGTTTGGTTATATAATTTGGGCATGATGATTTGGCATATTTTGCACTGAGATCTATTAATCATGATTATGCTAAGGATTTTGCTTTAGGTATAGCGTATGCCAAGCACCTGCATTGACACAATTGCCATTATTTGAGTTTGGATATACAAGTTGTTATTTTTCTAGTGTAATAATTACGCCATAATTTTATGAGCAAATTGCACTCACCTCCCCTAAGGTTTTATTAAAAGACATTTACCTCCCCTCTAGTTTAGGAAAAATATTAATCTCCCTTAATTATTTCATGATTGTGGCACTTTCCCCCTTGGACACTAACAGTGTTACTTTTAACGGTGCACACCAAAAATATCTGCCTTCATCTTCATTCACAGTCCTGCACACGCACATTGGTTCAAAAGACATTGTGTTTATACGTTTTCTCCAATTTTCAATATTTCTTCATCTCTTCAACTATTTTCCTCGTTTTTATTTTCTGCATTTTATCATTCAAGTTTTTTTTTCATTCTATGAAATTCAACTCTGTGCATATGAATTTGGAGCATAAGGTGTTTGTTAATTTGTCTGAGTGAAATCTATTTGTTTTTTAACCATTATCCTCAAGCAATGGAACTGAAGCTGTTTTTTTGAATCAATGGAACTTTAAATTGGTAATTGTGGGGGAAATAAAAAGATATTATGAAGACATGGTAGCTGTTTCTACAATGTATAAAAGGAGCTTGAATTAGGATACATGTTGTGGATAATTGTTTGTTATCCTCACTAAAATATTGGCAACTAATAGGAATATCCATTCTGTCTGTTATCCATTTTGCTTGTTACTATTGGCATTACTTGTTATCGTTGCTGAAATTTTGTGTGTTACCTTGACTAAATAATTGGCTATTTGAAAGGAATTTCCATTTGGTTTGTTATCGTGACTAAAAGGAATTTCCATTTTGTGTGCACCGTTAAAAGTATTGTTAGTGTCCAAGGGGGAAAGTGCCACAATCATAAAATAATTAAGGGAGGTTAATGTTTTTTTTAAACTAGAGGGGAGGTGAATGTCTTTTACTAAAACCTCAGGGGAGGTGAGTGCAATTTGCTCTAATTTTATGCGAACTTATTTCTTTTAAGGTTCATTTTGTGCGTACGATAGAATGGATATATGATAGGATATAAAGATAAAATTTATTTTTTGAAGAAATAAGGATGAGTTATGTTAGTGATAGAATAAACATTTGATAGTCATCTAAGCTTACCTCACTTAATAAGAGATAATGCATAACATATGTAGGTGTTGAGATTCAAACGTTATACACCTCATTTATTCACTTTTAAGGTGAATTTCTCTATCCGCTACACTAGACCAAAAAAAGAATAAACACTTGATACACATATAATAACAAACAAAATAACATTATTTTATCATGTCTTGTGTTTGATACATCAACTAACCACACAATCTTAAACAAAATGACGCAACCAAATGAAAAAAGTAATAAAAAATATCACGCGTTATTTTAATCAACTCCATATGTTCTTTTTAACTGTCATTTTAGAATTTAACTATCCAATTGATCTTATAATGAAACCATTGTTATAGGGAACAAAATTAAAAACGAATTTTGTTTAAAAAAACTAATTGTTTTTAGTTTTGATGAAAAGAATTAGTGAATTGATTTGATAGTTTTGATAAATTATACCATTAAACTATCAAAACTAAGTATATGTTTGGTTTTGTGGAGGAAAAAAAATTAGTGAATTGATTTTACAAAATTGATTTAAACTAAAAATGAGTTGAAGGTAAAGTGATTTGTGTTTGGTTTTATTCATGTAAAAGTTTGTTGAACAATACATTTGAGTGTAAAATTCAATTCCATAATCATAAGTTACGGGTTTTAATTTCAAGTAGGATCAAAACATGTCAATAAGTGAGAATTGTTTTTGTCGGTTAATTAGTGTCCAAAAAATTACCCCCTTCGTTCTTTTTAGTTGTTTTTTAGGGTTGTTTATCCATGACAATAAAATTAATAAATATTGTTATTTTTATGGAATTTTCATATAATATTCATAATTATTAATTTTCTCGTTTCACCTACTTTTGTGTCTGCTATAAATACTTAATGATATCATTAACAAAAAATAATAATTAATATTGTATTAAACTTTAAAATGACAAGTAAACAAGAACCAAAAATTTCTACTAAAACAACAAGATAAAAAATTTATTTGATAGAAAACACATTATTTGAGGATTTCATCGACAAAATAAACATACATGAAGGAGAATGTGGTGACATGAACCCGACAAAAGTTGTAACACCGGAAACAAACCATATATATTTGATGAGAAATGTTATTTAAACAACTCTTTGTTGTGACAACTTGTTATACAACTAAAATATACAAAGAAATTTAAGTATTGGCATAAAAACCAAATTAATAGAGAGAGAAAGTAATAGATATTACCAAAGGAAAAAAATGAACTTTGTCCGTGATTATTTGTGTTTTTTTTGTTTTGTTTTGCAAACAAATTACTCACTCAAAAAATTAGGATGACCACAACCAAAACAATTAGGTGATTGTTTGTGTTTTTTAAATTTCATTTGTTTTTTTCTTCCATAAAAACAATGACATTTTCTTCACATTCATTTCTCACATCTACAATTCATAAACCATTAGTTTTGAGGGTATTCTAATTGATACAGGCGCTTTATTTATAAATTAAAAAAAACTAATACAAGAGCTTAATCGTTACTTGAATTCAAGTTTCACTCAATGGTGATGCTTTCACACACAATAGATTATATATCACATCGCATTACAGACAAAAAGGATTTAAGAGTGATATCTTTAGGTTATTAGTATTTTAAACACATGCACTATGGAAATTGTGTTGTACTATTTAGTTTTCCATAAATAAATAAAGACAGAAATAAAGAACATAGTTTATACCATATCGTTTGTATTTTTTGATACGCAAGTACCTAATTGGCTCCCTCTTTACTTCAACTGTGAATTCTCACATTCCTTCCAGCATCATCGTTTAAGTGTCCCTCCAAATCTGGTGGCATAGTATCTGTTTGGCAAAATACATGCAATGAAATCGATCTGTCCATGTTAGCATTTCCTAATGCTTCTGCAATATTCCTACACACACGATCTCTAATATTTATATTAAGACCACAACTCTCAAAATCCCACATAATTTTGATAGATAGATTATCATATTGTATTGTCATTGTTTCTTCAATTGGTTAGGGTTTTGGTTTGAAGAGGAGTTGGTGATGTGGTTAGGGTTTTGTTTGAAGAGGACAAAAGTTTAAATATATATTAAGCTCTTATTAAGTGAATTTTAAGTGAAGGGGAGTTGGTGATGTGGTTAGGGTTTTGCTTTGCAAACTACGTTTAAATACAATATAATGACAAAAGTTGTAATATATATTAAGTGAATTTTTTTGAATCTTATTGCAAACTAATTACAATATATGTGTTGTGTTTGTTGTGATTTGTTTCAAGATATAAAAGCTTACAATCAAAACAAACCAATCAAGTCGATTGTTGAGGGTAGAACACTTTTGTCATACCCCAAATTTGGACCAGTTCAAACCTTTTAGCTGTATTTTAAAGCGGTTTAAAACTTTTCTTATTCGTTCTTTTGTAAAATGGTTAAAACTTTTTTTTTATTGTTTTTTCGTTTTAATCAGTTAAAATTTTGTTATTTTGGTATTTTAAGACAATTTTTTTTTTGCTCGTATTTTAAACAGTTAACTCTTTTATTATTCATTTTTAAGTAGTCAGAGCTTTTTTCTCGTTCGTATTTTTAATGGTTAAAATTTTCCTATTCATTCTTAAAGTTAAAACTTTCTTTTGTTTTTGAACATTTATTTCTCGTTTGTTCGTATTTTTAGACAGCTAAAGTATTTTATTCGTGTCTTGAAACGGCGCAAAATTTAGTCGTCTCAGACAAAATTTCAACAGAGATGTATTATAAAATACCACATTTGGTTATCGAAAGGCACATTTATAAGTTTTATTATTCCATTATTATTTTAACATTTTATTTTATTTTTAATATTTTTCTTTGATTTAATTTTGTTTTAAAAAAAATAATTTCGTTTTTATTTATTTATTAAATTCGAATTTATTTAGTTTTTATTCATTTAATCATTTTTTATATTAAGTCTTTAAGCCCAAGTCCTTTGATCTTATCTCTTTGTCCATGTATCACTACCATATTGGTCCTTGGTCCAAACTTTTTCTCTAAGTTTTAGTGTTGTGCTGTCATTTTGCTTTGGATCCCCTTTGAGGGGTATTTTCATCATTTCTTTGTATCAGAGAATCACAAACACCAATCCATTTCTCTTTCCTCACTTTTTTAGATTAAAACATTCAAAAAAACCAAAAACCATATGAATATGCCATGAACACTCAAGAACACATGTCACCAAAATCAACAATCCGTTTTCGAATCAAATCTAACAGAATCAATTCCATAACAACTTCGACACTAAAACGTGAACAACAGTAAGACTTTTTTTGAATTTGTACACCTGAACAACATTTTCGAATCTTCTTCTCAAACAATAAACAACAACAAATCTCGAGATCCAGTAACAAGGCTCCAAACAAGAACGAATCTTAAGAATACAACGATCCCGAACCAGATTGGAAGAGAGAAGAGTTGAAGTTTTCCGTCGTTAAAGTCTTTTTCTCCGATCTAAATCAGAGGTAAATCTGGATTCGTCCAGTCTGAGCCCACTGTTTTGGCACTAAGCCCAATTCCCTTTATTTTTTCTCTACTTTTTTTTACAATTTACACCACTATTTTCATGTTTTAGTACCTCTTTTCCTTCTAAAAAATTTATTTCTTGCATTTTTAAACACTCTAATTTTTAATAGTTGTTATTATTTGTTACTTTATTTTATTATTTCTTTTAATTTGCTTGTCTTGATATTAATTGTGGTATATTTTATCTCTTGTTTATTTCTATTTAATTTATGTTTAGAATTATTGCATTCATATTTATTTCTTGTCCTTAATTTTATCATCATCATCAATTGCTTAGTGTGTATACACTATAAGAAATTTGCCATATAGCAACGGACACTTTTAGCAACTGCAGAAAAAAGAGTTGCTATAGATAAAATTTAGCAACTGATGTCCCAATACCCCGTTGCTATAGGTTCTTTTAATATTTTTTTCCCTTTCCCACGTTTTATTTCTTTCACACTAACAAAACTAAAAAAAGAAGGGATCCGGATCATCTCCTGCCACATTATCTCATGTGGTCTCTCATGCGCTGTTATCACCCGTCCGATTCATCTAACGGTAAGAGACAAAGGGGAATAAAGGGTAAGATAATAATAAAAAAACATCATCGAAGAGAGAGGAAGATCGAAGAACTTTGGCGACGGACGAGGAACTGTGCCTTCGGCCTCCTCCGCCAGTAAAGGTGTTGCCCCATGGTAAGGCCATGCCGCCGCCATGAACCGTCACCGTAAAATCTATCTGGGTCCTCGTGTAAAAATGGGGAATTGATTTTTGGATACAACAAGAAGAACGACATTGTTTAAAGGAGTATTCAAATTCAGTGAAATAATGATAAGAGATTTTGGGTTCAATCACCATGATTGTATGTCTCCATGGAACCTATTGAAGAAGAAAGAGGACCGGGGAAGAAAACCCACGAAAACTGAAGGAAAATAAAAACAATGCATAGTTTTCTCTCTCCTCTATTATCACTTCCTTATTTTTGTGTCTCAACATTTAGATTAATCTAACAGTTCAGATTGCACAAAAGAGACAGCAGGATGGTAAAAGGCAGGAGGGGATCCATACACAAAAACAAGAACGTGACTCCAAAACACAACTCCAGATTGAACCTCCAAAGCACTACTTTATCGATTTCTTCTTCCTCCTAAAACCCAAATCTCAAATCTGAGAATACCTCTCAATCGATCCAATCACAATGGAAAAACCCAGATTGAATCCTAATCTCACAGAATCCTCTTAGAAATCCTCTATTAATCCATCCAATCACAGCCCTTAAATCACTTTTCTCATAATCACTTTTGTCATAATCGCTTTTCTTATAATCTCCTTCAATTAGGTTTCTCAAAATCGATTATTGCTCAAAACCCCCAAATCAATTTCCTCTTCCTCTTCTGTCAGAGCTTGTGCAGAGAAAAAGGTTTCACCAAATCGATCTCTTCTTCCTCATAATTGGTACTTCTTCTTCTTCCTCGTACTTTTTTTTTATGTCATTATATTGTTTATTTTTATGTATTTTGATAGGTTATATTGTGTTCTTATAATCACTTTTGTGTGTCATTTTTATTGTTTATTGTTTATGATCTCTAAAGATTTCTATTAGTGATGCTTGAAGTAAACATGATCAGATATCCAGTGTAAATTTCTGTCTCGTTTAAGCACTGCAATTGATATGGCTAAGCAGAAAAGTTTCAGAATATCATAATTTTAAATTACTTGTAGAAACCTTCCTTTTTCTGTTTATTTAGCTTTGAATTTTAGGTAATTGATTCTAAATAAACCAGTAGTTGTGTATGTTATGTGCAATTTCTTTAATGTCTTTAACTGATGTTATCTAGTTTAAATATAACTCTTACCTTCATAGCCCTTCAAATATATACAAAAATGCTAATTTGACAGATACACTGTATGCACTGTTCATCCTTTATAATATTCTAAAGTTTTTAATTAATTAGTTTACACTTTTTAAGTTCAGCCAACAGTATTTCTAAATGTCCATCTTCCAATATTTATTTTCTTTCTCGATATTACATATTGAGTCGTATACGCTTGTGCAGATGCAATACTATCAGTATCAATGTGCTGAATTTATATTAGAATAATTGAAATGTTGTCTATGTCTCTACCTGCTAAACAAGGCTCAATTGATTCTGGTGACAAGAAAAATAAAACGGGTCAAGTGGAGGGGGGCCAAGACAAAGGGCAGAAGCTTTGGCTGCTTTAACTTCTGCTTTTAAGTCATCGCTTGAGAAAACAACGAGTATGGTATGGTGTCTTCTGTTTTAACACTGAAGTTTTAACATTCCTTTTTGTATGTGAATGGATCAAAGAGAACAAAGAGATTATACTCAAAGAGAACAAAGAGTTCATTTCTTTTAAGTCACTTCTTCAGTTTTACTTAGCAGGGGTAACAACTTATGTGAGGTTTTGCCCCCATGTAAAGCAGAATTATGATTATGTTGTTATTATATTTCTCTTCATTTTTAATTTGATAACTCTGACCTAGAATCTAGAATGGCTATTGTTATTTATGACTATTGTTTCTACAACTGATTCTAGAATCTAGAATGGGTGTGTTAAAATGGCTATTGTTATGACTAGTGTTGAAATGTTATGACTATTTATGTAACTGAATCTAGAATGGCTTTATGGTTTTATGGTCCTATTCATGTGCACTTTTACATATAACTTGCTTCTGTTATGCACTTGGAAGAGTCTTGTGTTAACAAGATTGAATACTTCCTTCCCCTCCCTTTCTCTTTTATCTATTTCAGTTAAGTTTTCTGAATGGAGAATAGAGGATGGGTACATGATCCGACAAAAGAAAGTGAAGAATATATCCGAGGGGTTAACGAATTTCTTGAATTTGTTTTTAAAAACTCAGAAGAAAACGGAAAAATATTGTGTCCTTGTATAACAAGGTATTGGGTGATGAAGATTCCAATGATGTTGAAGAAATCAATGAGCAGCCAATACACAACACAAGTGAAACTACTCAAAAAATGTTGATGCTTTAATTGCGGTTTCTGTTCATGAACATGATTTTCTTGAAGTTGGTGTTAATAATCAGATTGAGGAAGAAGAGGAAGATTGGGAGAATATGTTTTAGTGAATGTTTTGATTCTATATTATGTTTAGTGAAGGTTTTGATTATATATTTTATCA
>Ga0315914_1003062_pt1 | contig 25528 bp, 20 predicted proteins | sample MpolenodulesMG_FD_203920 | JGI IMG/M metagenome (GOLD analysis project Ga0315914, IMG submission 203920) | Medicago polymorpha root nodule microbial communities from Los Angeles, California, United States - elongated nodules | ecosystem: Host-associated > Plants > Roots > Nodule | place: USA... | reverse complement strand
TCTCTCTCTCTCACTCTCTCTCTCTCTCTCACTCTCTCTCTCTCTCTCTCTCTCTCTCTCTCTCTCTCTCTCTCTCTCTCTCTCTCTCTCTCTCTCTCTCTCTCTCTCTCTCTCTCTCTCCCTTCTTCTTTTTGTTCTATAGTCTCTAGGCTCTTTTTATCCCTTTAAGTATATAATAATAGCTGTTGGGGGGAATAATGGTTAGTTGGGTTGGGGAAAAAGACATCATCCCTTGAGGTAAAATTATGTTTGCTTCCTTTTACTCCCAAAACCTTTTTACCGTGGGTAAAAAGAATCATCATGGGGGTTTAAAAGGAACCAAATTTAAATTTACCTCAAGGGATCTTGATGTTTTTTTCCCCAACAGGACTAATCACTATTTTCCCCAAGAGCTATTGCTATATACCCAAGAGGGTAAAAATAACTTTTTACTCCAAGAGGGTAAAAAGATAATAAGTAGATTAGTGAATTCAAATAAAATATATGTATTATTTATTGTAATGTTTGAATGATATTAATAAGACAAGAGTTATATTTATTAATTTTGTTTTTTATTTGTATTTATATTTGCATTTATTTTATGTTTATGATTATGTATTGAATAAATAAAATCGAATTTATTTTCTAATTTTGTATTTAACGAATAAATAACTTAGAATAAATATTGAATTAGAATAAAATCAAATTTATTTTCTAATTTTGAATTTATTTTAAGTGCTTAAATAAATTAGAATTTAGAAAATAAATAATTTAGAATAAAGTGAACAAATAGTTTAGAAAATAAATAATTTAGAATAAAGTGAACAAATAATTTAGAATAAAGTAAATAAACAACAATTAAAAATAGTAAATAAATTAAAAAAAAGTCACTGTTCGCCACTTAACTAACGCCATGTTACTTAACATGCGCATTATTTTACATGTGCGCTAGTTAACTAGCGCATTGACATTTTTGGCATGACTGCATGACGCGAGTGTTTTGTGCTGGGGAAGAGGAACATAAATCTGAATTTAATTGTGAAGATTGCCGGGTTGTATCCACATGAAAACTAGGTATGAAAGGTGAAAGGAGGAAATAGTTTTTTTATTTTGACAAAAGGAGGAAATAGTTCTAAAGATAAAAAAGAGATCCAATCAAAATTGTAAAAAAATTAAACATGGAGTGATGACAATTATTACTTTAGATTTTACTTGATTTTTTCTTTTTTAATTCAAGTTGATGTGTCTTAAAGAACATTTTATTTTATTTGATTGGTTACTTAAATAACAATTTTAATTGATCGACAATGCATATTTTCGGAGTATTTTAATTAAATTCATTTTAGTACACATAAATTATCATATTTTGTTAATTGACGCGAATATTCGATGTTATCATTAAACTTTATAATCTTTATGTAATAATATTTTTGTCAAAAACACATAAAAACTCTAATATAAAAAGCAACGCATGTATGAAAGTGATTGGTAACAGATCAGATTCCGAAATGATCTTTCAACTGTCACAGTAACTCAATTCCTCCCCCATGGCACCATCCTCCCCTCCGTCACCTCCCATCGCCGACAATTCCGACCCGGAGCGCCGCCTCCGCGAAGCGGAGGAGCGTCTCCGTGACGCAATCGAGGAGCTTCAACGCCGTCAACGACGCGCCGCTGCTCATGCTTACCACAATCTCCACCACCACAACAATCTCGACTCCCCTCCCTGCGATCACGGTCCCGATGAGTCCTGCATCGCTCACGCCATTGGTAATCTTTGTCAGACCTTCCTTCTCTCCTATGGTGTTAGAGTCGGCATTGGTATTCTCCTTCGCGCTTTCAAGCTTGCTCGAAGGCAATCTTACTCTTCTCTCCTTGATCTCAAGGTTTGTGATTAAATTAGGGTTCTAATTTTTTAATTTTCGTTGTTTATTAGCTGCATTGATTATTTAATTATATAAAATCATGAATGTGTTTGACTTAGGTAATGTAATGTTTAATCAAAATTCAGTTCAATTTTGTTCGATCAAGTTTCGATTGAATGAACCGGAGACAACAGAAACCTAAAGCTGATTTTGAAATAATTGTGCTTTCAAATTTATATATTTTGATAAATTATAGTTAAATTATTCTAGAAGCTTCTTATCAAGTTTAGTTCAATTTTAATTTTGTTGTGTGTTGATTTGTGAATTGACATTGACTTTGGTAAAAAAATGGTTGATAGCTTATAGACTTGCTTACAGTGGACAAATGATAAATTAGCTGATAGTTGGTGGCTGATAAGCTAGGTGATTGAATTTGCAGTGTTTGGTAAAATTAGCGGTTGAACTAGCTTATAAATTTGAAATGACATAAAAAACACACTCAATGGGATTTGCTTGAAACTATTGGCTGTTGTTTATGTATTACATTTTTTGCTTTTAAACAAAGTGAAGAACCGGGAAAATATGAGTATGTAAACATATTTTTGTTTGTAGCAACTTGTTTCAGAAAAAGACCTAATGGTGAGGGAAGAAGCTTGTCGTATTGGTTTACTTTTTGGTGGTTTCACTGGATCTTATCATGCTCTTAGATGCTTGTTTAGAAAGTTGAGAAAAAAAGAGACACCGATGAACGCGTAAGTTACAATACAAACTCTTATTGATTTAGAGGTTATTGAATAACCTTTATGTTTTTGCTTTGCTGTATATAAATGCTTGGATATTGTTTTATGTTGTTGATGTATGCATACGTTTCTTATTTATGACTCTGTTTAAGGGGATGATGGAGCAGAATTTTAGCAGGTTCAGTTGCTGGCTTCTCAATTCTGGCACTAAATGATTCAAACAGGAGGCGCACACTGGCTTTGTACCTGTTAGCTAGGTTAGCTCAGGTATTGAAAATGAATCCTTGGAGTGGTTTTTGAACAATTTGATACAGATGTATAAACATTTTTAGCTTCTTGAAAATTATCTGCATCCGCAAGGCTAATACATATTTATATATCAGTGCGCTTATAATTCTGCAAAATCTAAGAACAAGTTTCACCTTTGGGGAAGTCATTGGAGACACGGAGATTCTTTGCTGTTTTCCCTTTCTTGTGCACAGGTATTAAAATTTCATTTGGCTTTTCATGCTAGGGTTTATTCTTAACTTATCACCCTTGTAATTTTTAAGTGTTAAATAATTGATATTTTGACATCAATTGAACAACCATAAAACTCGAGCAGTTTTTTCATGAATAGAAGGGTTGTCATTTGTATTGTAACAAACAAGAGTTGTTACGAAAAGCTAAAATGGGAAGGGTAAATAGTAAAGTTTGAAAAGAAATTAGGGAAGGGACAATAGACTTTTTTACTTTATCAGAGGACTTCTCAGTTATCAAGATGCCAAACCTTGTTGGATGGCATGAGCTTTTGTGAACTCATTTCTGATGCATTTTTCTGAAAATGAAGACATATACATATAACTTGACCTCATAGGAGATATGTTTATCAGGTGGGTATTGCATGTAGGGCAGTAAAGTGACAAAAGGAGGGGTGAAGTAACTGTATCAGAGATGTGTATGCTGAGGTGAGTGATTGGACGCTATTTAAGTCATGAGATTTTAGATAAAGAAATGGGGAGAATAGACGACCAATAGAGGCTTCTATGAAAAAATGGATCAAATTGAAGATGGTGCACTTAATAGGGTAGTGGAAGTTTGAAAAAACTCTAGGAGAAAACCTTAAAAAGGAACTCTGATACATTTGAAGTCTCAGAAAAGGACCAGACAAAAAAAGTATTAAATGGGCTTGTGCAAAAGCTTTTTGAAGATCAAGTGGCAAAGAGCGCAATAAAACTGGGATTTATTTAGGTTATTTTCAGATTTTATTAGGGCTATATTTGTACATATGATTAGTATTTTTGCATATTTTATTTGTGAATTCGATTAGGGTTTGTACGTTTTATTTGGAGTTTTATAATCTTATTTTATCAGTTCACTATTATCAGCTATGTAGCACCGACACTTCAGATTAAAGGTGTGTCTGATGTCCGATATTTGTCAGCGTCCGAAACTGACATTGACACATGTGGTTACATTCAATTACTTTCATTTTCATAAATAATTACCCGTGTCAGTCAGGTGTTCATGTTCGCGTTTGTTTCAATGCTTCTTAGATTATTCTCTGTGTACTCGTACTATGTAGTACATACTAAATACTAATACAGTTTGTGAAAATAATTGAAGATGTATAACTTATTGAAGAAATCTACCAAAGCACCATGAAATGTCAAACCATTGTAAGACTGACCTGGTGTAGATTTTGTTTTTCCTGGTTTGAAGTTTGTTAATTGTCATTGGCAAGCCTTGTGCAGATGTTCAATGAATGCGTCTCTCACAGTCTCACTAGCTCTTCCATTATGCCTAATCTGCGTATACTCTCTGCAAAGTATAAATTACATTTTGTGTGACTAGTAAATTAATGTTTTCAACTTGATTCTTTTCAATACTTCATGGTTTCCTTGACTTAAATTATTAGTGGTTATGGTTTTCATGTAAATCTTAAATTTTTGTACGTCCTACTTAGTGGAACACTTTTAATGATGTTATTGATAAGAAAAATATTTCAGGTTATGTATGCATTTGTAATGCGTCCCGAGAGCTTGCCAAAATCATATCAAGATTTCATTCAAAAGACCGGACCAGTTGCAGAGCCTGTATACAGGGCTGTAAGGGATAGCTGTAGAGGTCATCCAGTTGATGTTGCATCACTGCATGCCTACTTATCTCGCAGAGGAAAATCTGACTATGTGAAGTTGGAAGAATTTCCCTCTATTATTCCTTGTTCCATCATTCACGCAGGAACAAATTCATGTTTAGCTCACGAAGTAAATGCAACATCAGCAACGTTTAAGAAAACATTCCCACTTTACTTCTCTCTGACCTTTGTACCATTTGTCGTTCTGCACCTACAAAAGGTACTCCTCTACCAAACTATTTGTGTAAAACTCAGAGTTTAGCAATAAAAGAGTCATGTAAAAAGCAAAGATGTGCATAATTTTAGAGTCTGTGATAATTTCTGATAGAATTAGCTATGTATCGATTACATTGCCAAGCCAACCTCACTTAGTGGGATAAGGCTTGGTTGTTGTTGTCTACTGCATTGCCACAAGGATGATAGTTTCTTTTTGATGGCACAGACATTTGGATTTCATGTTTAGAATTTTTATCTTTCCTCTCAATGCAATTCATCCTGAGATTCTGAGTAAATTGATACGAAGGGCTTTTAAAGGTTCAATACTAATGATTCCTGGTTTCTTATTGATGATTTCTTACACCGTCTCCATATCTCTATACTGCTGTAATGCACTTGTCAAGGTGCCTCTGTTGCCACAGTATGATAAGGGTTTAGGGGGTCAAAATTTTATTAATTATTGAGTCCCACATTTTATAAGTTACATATTTATAAGTGGGAGGCATCTCTTATCTTACAAGCCGATTTTGTAGGGTTGAGTTAGGTTGACCCAATTTTTGAGATGGTATAAAAGTCTATCCAAGATCTGTTGTGCCATCTTCTCTTGGGCCACTAGTACATGTTCAAGATGTCTAACCTTGGGCGTTAGGAGTGTGTGTGAAGTAAGTCTTGAGAGTCTCACATTGGATGAGATATAGCCTGAAAGGTGTTTATAAGTGGGATACATCTCTCACCTTACAAACCGGATTTATTTGAGTTAGGCCCAACCCAAATTTTACAAGTTCACTTTAAATCTTGGGTTTTCATTCATCTTCTTTTTCTATCATCAATCTAGTGATTTTTTTTTTGTTTCATATCCAAACTGCCATCTCATGGTTTAAAGGATGAATAAGATACTGTTGTTGGCACACATGTTGTCTTCAATTTGCAATAACCAATGTCACAACTTCTATCGTGGCCATTTCTGTAACTTCTGTGATGGCCATTGTTATTTTGGACTTTTTTTCTTTCTTTCTGATGAAGATGTTTGTTTTTTCAGTTCACTGCTGCTCCCTTTCGCACTTTCTGGTTTGCCGTTAAAGGCGCTGTTCGATCAACAGCCTTTTTGTCTGCTTTTGTTGGAATCTTTCAGGTATATGTTTTTTGTTGATGTTATTTACATTTCTAATATATCTGTAATATTAATATTCCTAATGTCTTTCTGGTTTTGCAGGCAGTCATATGTTTACATAGAAAAGTTGCTTCAAGAGATCACAAACTTGTGTATTGGATAGCAGGTGGAATATCTGCCCTTTCAGTGCTATTGGAGAAAAAAGCAAGGCGTGGTGAGCTAGCTTTATATGTTCTTCCCCGATCAGTAGATTCATTATGGTATATCTTGGTGAACAGGCACCTGCTTCCAAAAATTAGGAATGCTGAGGTAAAAGAAGCAATTCTCTTATCATTCTATAGCATCCATCCATTTGTTATAAAATTAATGTTTGTTTGACCATTGAGGCTTCTTTTTTTGCTCCAATGTCCATCTAAAACTTCGTATAATCAGAGAATGAGAATTTAATTGTAGTAGATATAAGAAATACTGGTAGGAATTAAGGCATTAATTCAACTAATACTCCAACTATCTTGCATAAGGGCCCTCTATGGTCGAGAAAATTAAGTCTAGCCTTGTATTACGACCATTGAAATTATCTTATTTTATGCCTTTGATGGTATAGGTCTTCTTGTTTTCTCTCTGCATGGGAGGGATCATGTATTACTTGGAATATGAGCCAGAAACCATGGCCCCATTTCTTAGGGGACTGATCCGCCGCTTCCTTGCCAGCAGAATTAGCAATCCAAGTCCACCACCGTCTAATCAAACTGCTTCTTACGCATACTTACAAGCTCTTGATGGCATCGCGACGCCGAAATTACAAGAGAGAAGGGACGCTGAATCTTCTGAGAAGTACAATCTTGAGTCTATTCCTGGGCTTTGACTTTGTAATTTGGGTATTTTTTTTCTGAAGGGGTTCTGGGAGGAGGGAACCGTCTCTCTGAACTTGTGTTTCTTTTGGGTTATAGGATAGGATATCCTTCCTGGTATTCAATCATTTCAACTTAGCTATGCCAACTACAAGTTCGTTATTCAGGGAGCCAAATTCTATATTAATAATCACCATTGGCTCCACATTTTTTACTGGATTGTTCATGAAGTTGTTCTTGATGTTCAGGTGGATTGTAATTTATTTATTTTTATCAAACATTATTGAGTGCGTGGTTGTTTAGTTTAGGAATAAATGTTTTTGTCCTTTGTAAAATTAGTAAATTTTAGTTTCGGTCACTGTATTTTTTAAATTTTAATTCTTTCAAAAGTATTGTTTTCTATCTCTAGGATGTGCGAATTTTTAGTTCAATTCCCTCTAATTTTTCCCCCTTTCGGTCTTCAATTTTCTAACACACAAAATAACCGTTTTTGGTCATTGACATGGAAACATTACAATCACATCACCTACATTTTCAGGTTTACCAAAGATGATTGGGTGACATTTTGTTGGAGTGATATATATTTTTTTTGGGTAGAAAAATTGAGTGGTATAAATCAAAGAAAATATTTCATAGGAATTAAAATGAAAATTTGTTAATTTTAGAGGACTACAAATATATTTAATCCTTTAATTATAATTTTCCATCCACATAAAAGAAAAAAAAATAAAGATGCCCCTTTGAATGTTTCAGTTTCTGTGGCTCCTTCTTTGCAATAGGCTGCCTTACCAAAGATAATTTGGTTTCGTGCAACATTATTACTAATGAGGCACATTTTTGTACAAGTGGTTGCGGTGAGGTGAAATCGTAAATCATTTGTTCTTAAATTGTAATTTTTTTGGCACTCTTTGGGTTCTGGTTTAGTTCTATTTCAGATCATTTTGTTCATTATGCTAATTTAACAGGTGGATCTAAGTGTGGCGATCTTTCATGCACTTAATCTGGTTTGCTTGCATTTGGGTCATTTGGCAAGACATAAATGATCGGATCTTTAATTTTAAAGAAAAAACTATGACTCAATTGCTTGATAAAGTTAAGTATATGTCATTATGGTGGCTGAAGACAAAAGTTGCTAATGTTTATGTAGGTTACTATGGCTGATGGTGGTGCCCCTTTAATTATTTGGATGAGGGTTAATTGTGTTTGATTATGTCATTTGTGTCTCCTTGCGACTTTTTGTATTGAACTTTGAAGCTTCTTTGGTACACCTTATGCATAGAAAATTGCTTGTTTTGATGTTTAATATAATTTCATTTTGACTTGTTAAAAAAAAAAACTCAAATTGACAGATTTAGATTTATGTTTCGCTTGATATATTATGTGTATTCAATTCTGTATTTGTATTGAAACGTGATAAAAATATTTCATTTCAAGGGTGTGCGAGATAGAATTTCTTAATTGATTATTGAAACATTTTTAATTCGTTATAATTTTTAGAATTATTTTATGCAAGGATAGATATCCCCACAGTCCATTCAAATATAACATTTTTCTTTGAGAGGAAGCATACATAAAAGTTGGTCAGTGCATGATTTTAGCGATATTATCTTTTTTATTGGAATTGAAAAACAAAATGAATGATGGTACAAGACTTGCATAATCGAGATTACAATTTGTTCAAAAACTATAATTGTAAGACGCGACTCCTACAAAATATTACTGTATACCTCTCACTCTCCAGCAAAGGTTTTGGTTTCTCGTTTTAAGTTTTCTTTTTCATTTTCTTCGTTCAGACAAGGATGTTTGTTTCAAATTGATAGATCAAGTTTCCGTCTTGACACTGTGTTCGTTTGATTCAGATTGATAAATCAATTATAACTTCAATCAAATGACTAGTGTTCAATGTTGTAAATCTGAAGATACGGGTATTCTATCATTTTTATTTTGTCACTTACTTGTAGACATTTTGCTATTTTATGTTATTAAATTTGATGACGTGAGTTTGTTCACGTATTGATTCTTTTTTATTTTTAGCAATGTTGAATTTATATTTGATTCTAATATACACTGTCAATTTAAATAAATGAATATCGTTTTTTTTGGAAAGGAAAAAAAAATATAGTTACAATTGGGCATTCACACATTTGAATTGGCTAGTGTATGATGATTGGTTCTTAAATACCATATTGTGATTTTGGTTTTTTTTTATCACTGCTTGGTTTCATTGTATGCATTTTGCAAGTAATCCAACAAACGATGATAGTATAAACATCTACGATGTTGACTTAGGATTTTCGATGTGTCAACATTTAGCCTTTAATTTTTGAGTAATCCCTCATTTGGGTCCCTGAAAGTGTCCCTCGCTATCAGACACGTCCCTAGATCAACAAAGATTATTAAAACCTCCCTCAATGTTAGTTCTATTTGTTAAATTAGTCTGAAACGTTAACTTGGTGTTAGCTCTGATGATGTGTCCCTATTTTTTGCCACATCAGACGCTTACTGGATGATCACGTAGGCGAGGGATGAAAACGAAAGTAATGACTCTTTCATCTTCAGGGAAAAGATGAGAAAACTTCAATCTTCTTCATCTTCCTCTTCCCTCTCTCAAACCTCCATTAAGCATCAACACACCCAACAAAATCCCAAATTTTAGATCCAAACACTCAAAATCGGTAGTTTATAATTCTTTCCTTTTCAAAACCATCAACTAATTAATCCAAAACTAAAGCATAAATCAAAATCCAAAAGTTTCAAATGCAAAAAACTTTACAAAATCCCACTTCTAACAATATCACCTAATCATGCTAAAAATCTACTACAATTCTCCATACTTAAATGATGAAACAAAGAGAGCAACAACAACAAATTTCTAAATAAATTTTCATCAACAGTAGCAACAACACAAATTTAAACTTCAACAACACCAACAAATTTCGAATTAAATTTTCTTTCTTTTTTAAATAACCCCAATTTTTTTCCTTTTCTATTAGAATTTAGACCGAAATGAATGCTTTAAAATATTTTTAAGTGATGGGAATTTTGGGGTGAGAATCTACAACAGATTTGGGATTGATACAAATTATTGGTGGATGGAGCTTTCTGGATTTAGATAAACATGATATGGGTGATGAATGGGGAAGGGGAAAATGAAGAAAGAAAAGATACAGAGAACCAAAAAGTGATTTGATGTTGCCCATGGTGTTTTGTGCATCGCCCCACCCCCACCATATTCATACTCAATTCAATTTAGGTATTAACTTTGAAAATGGGAGGGGAGAAATTGGGGACAAAAATGGGGTTTAGGGTTTGAAATTAAGATTGCAAATTGTTTGTTTGATGAAGGAGAGAAGAAGAAAAGTGAGAATAAAGGAGGGACACAAATGACCATTGCAATGTTTGTTATCATATGCATTTAAGTCCCTACCCAGCATGGAAGACCAACAATGTAGCTGAAATGGCATGTCTAACAGACACATCAGCGCGTTAACACCAAGTTAACGATTTGGATACATTTGACTAACAGAACATACATTGGGGGAGTTTTTGATTCATTTAATTGATCCAAGGACTGGTCTGATAGCGAGGGACACTTTCAGAGACCCAAATGAGGATTTACTCTTTAATTTTCTATGTATCCTTTTTTTTTTTAAAGAAATCATCCATGTTTACCTGGGCGGTTTTTCTTTAAGGATCTTTTACCGGAAGACATATAAATCATTTGAAATTTTAGCCAAAGCTCAACTACCGGATTCATTGAGCACACATATTCAGTTTTAACGACATACCTGCAAAATATAATTTATTTTTTTATAATTAAGGATAATAATTGTTACATAACGTAAAAGTTGACAAAATTTAACTTTATTGGATGATCAAATATCACAACTTATTACAAAGATTTGTATTGCTCAATAAGATGAGATGCGTGGAGGCGGGATGTAGGGGTCATGGTGCACCCAAGTTTCTTCAAATAGGAGATCTGCGATAAGTCAAAAACAAACCATTAATTTTTTACAAAAAGTAAATAAAAGGTAAAAGTCCAAGAGCTTTTTCTTTCAACGAAAGTGTGGCACCAACATGATTAAGGTAGTAGTTAACAAAAGATAAGAAAGAACCAATGTATTTTCTTGAAAAGGATCACATAGGATGGATACCATCAACTTATAAAGCACATACATTATACACGACATAGACACGCCGACACCGATGATAATTTGATAAAATGAAATAATTTAATGTTATCGTGTGTCAAATACCAACACGTGTCCGATATCAAGACAAACCTAATTCGAGGAGTGTCTAACAAACAAAAATTAAGACACGGTAAAATATCCAATCATGATGATAAAACTTTACTATTACACAATCAATAAAAAATATGTAGATTCAGAACCATTTGGCAGCAGGCAAAACAAGATAAATAGAACATTATGATAAATAAATAAATAAACAAAATTAAACTCAACATAGCTGAATGTAGAAAGCAATTTTAAAGACTTCAAGTGAATGCATGAAAAATATTAAATATGAAAGGCCTAACAGGTCCATTCACCGTGAATTCTTACCTGCTTGTCAGTTGGTGTTGCCGAACCCATTGCATTCTCAATCTTTAATTTCAGGAAATGTTCCTGAAAAGTGCAAAATATGTTTTCAAATCTCAACTCCATTATAACAAGGAAAACCCAGGTCAGGCTATGTTAACATATCAACCCCACAAACTCATGGCATACTTCCAAGTCAATAGATTTCACTTTGCATTAAATGATATATACACCGATACTTAATAAAGTTAATTTGGTAAAAGTATTATTCTATTTATTTCATATATAGTCATTCCTTAATGTGCAGATAAAAAATTGTCACTAGTTGTGAGAAATGGAGTATAAGACATGTTTTTTTTTTTTTTGACGGAGGAGTATAAGACGTTTTTTTTTTGAAGGAGGAGTATAAGATATGTTATTTATTATATTTAACGTAAACCAAATATTCTAGTGTACTCGTCAAAAAATATTTTAACTGGAGATATGAGATGTCAATCCTTACTAGACATAGCCGAGGCTAATTGACTTATGCCGACATTAAGGGATCAAAATACTATTTCCTCTTGAATATATATTTGTACAGATCCTTTTTAATGTCAGTGAAATATCCAGAGGTTCAAATAGAAGGAAAAGATAGGAGTTAATTATATGTGTAACAGATTATTCAAACCAAGAATACCATGAGATGGATAAAACAGTAAGAATGCTAATATTTTAAAAGATCCCATAAAATTCTAAATGATAACTAGTGAACAGAGAAAGCACAGCTAACCTGTTTTTCCCTCATAAGATGAGCACGCTTATCAGCAGGGATTTGCTCCCATCTCAAAACCTACAAGGATAAATTTCAATAGGATGTGACAGAAGTTCCAATTTCCTCTATCCTCTTATCTAAAAATTGAAACCATGTTTGGTCTTAGCTACAAGTAAAGGCACTTACATATTGAGCATACTGCATTGCTTCATCACAGCTTAAGCTGGACTTTAGAGAATTCAACAAATCCTGAAATTGCAATTACAAATAAGGTATTTGAAATGATTAATGATCAATTACCATACATCCACCACAGAGGAAGTTAAGTTATACGATGTTGCGTAAGATATATCAACAGAAGTAATGGGACCAATATTTGACAGACTGGTGTCAGTAAAGCCAACCATTTGTCTGGATAAAACAGAGAAAGACAAATGTCTTGCTTCTGGAAGAAAATTTATAAATGAATATGTTAATCAGCATATGGTCTTGAACCCTTTTTTTACAGAGGCCTGAACCCTTTAATCACTGTATCAAGTCAAATGCATTTTCTTTAAACTTTGGTCTCACGCAACCTAACATAAATGGCTTGTAAGGTGATAACTGCCCACGTCTTTCAAGCACTACCAAGGCCATGTCTCTAGTCGGTGTGAGACTCTCAACACACCCCTTCGCGCTCAAGACTACACATCTTAAGCATGGACTAATGTGAGTGCAATAACAAAGACCTCGGTACACCCTGTCACGTCCAGACAAAACATCCAACATCTAGAAATGTGGCCGTAATAACAAAGATTATGGCTCAACAACAATTGTAAGATAGGATGGGCGTGTGGACTAATGCGGGTGAAAAAACAGAGATATCTCATCACCCCTCTCACGTCTAGAACTAGATATATTTTGGCCCGTTAACAAACCTAGGATAGGCTCTAATACGAACCTAAAATTTGGGCTTAGGGTCTAACTCGTCCTTACAAAATCAGTGATGACTAGCCAAACCTTATAAGCACTACTTAAGCAATATCACTAGTCAATGCGGGAATCACGACATATCCATAATCCATCATGCTTAGGATTGCATATCTAAAACACAGTCTAATGTGGGTGAAATATTAAGGATATTTTGTCAACACTTTTAAATATTGGAAATACTCAACACAACCAAACAATAATACGCCCATTCACTTCACTGTTAATAATGAGTTAATGACAGAATACATGAGTGTATCCATTAGAACTATTTAACATAACAGAGAAGTTGTTAATGTGAAATAAGATACACATTCAAGAAAATGATATGTAACAAAAAACAAGCAGTTCAGGGAGATATGATACCACAGACCTTGTGTTTGTTCTTCTTCTGTCTTAGGCGTTCATCAATTACAAAACCAATCTGAGCATCCAATAGGACAAAAAATCATTTTCAAACAAGCAAATTTAATAATATTCATACAAGATATCTGTGAAATGCCTCATTAACAATCCCCCTACCTATATTCAAGATAGACCATAAGAAAATTATTTATACATTATGATGATAACTCAAAGAGCTGAACAAAAATTCAAGCAAGTTTATCTCCATGAAATCAATTATAAGGGACTTGATCAATTCAATTAGTTTGTAATTTCCAACAATAAGAAAACCACATAAGTCTCACTATCTCAATTAGTTATTCAGTTCAGGCATATCTATTTGAAGGATTTACCATAAGAACAAACAGGATCCTTCTTGGTCACAAAATTTCTTTATTTCCATATGCATTTCATAACAGTTTTTTGTAAGAGACTCTGTAAGATATATAACCGATGACGCTCTTTGTTCCAATCTTTTCATCTTTTGCTACTTTTTCAAAATTTTCTATTAACACTTTTGAAGGATTCCCAATCCCTGCTGCAAGCTTACAATAAAACCCAATAAGCAACCAAGGTGAAGTAAACCATCTATCAAATCGGGGAAGCTCAGCCCCACCATCCTTCACTCTTTTGTAATTAAGATCTTTGTGATTTGCCAATTTATCAATCTAAGTTGAACTTGTTACACTCCTTTTGTGTGCTGCATAGAGAACCTATCTTATGATGTGTGTGTTTGTCCATCAATTTTGAATTGTAATGCTATGTTTGTGTATTCTGGTCAAGTGGCAAACTAGAATATTGACTATTAACTTTGCACGATAGAAGTTGTCTTTAGATGCTATAGTATATGTTTTAAACATTATTTTGCATCAATTTGACTCTTACAAGTTGTACTTGTGGAGATTTCACAACATTACATAGACGCTGACAACCTTGTCTAGGAGAAAGAAGTGAATCTGCTAAGTTTGAATAATTTTTTTTATAAAAAAGACATCACAGGAAAAAATTTGCAGCACATTCTCATTTTAATAATAACACATAATCCTAAAATATACAAAAATAGAAAATAGTTATGCATATGCATGTACACCATATAATAATTATAAAATGATCAATATCTGAACTTGAATTAGTAAATGTTTTCCAGTGGCAAATCTCATAACAGTGCCCGGAATATCATAGAATTGTAGATATAGTTCAGTTTGCGTAGCTTGAGCAAAGAAAGAAGGCCTTATCAATATTTTTTCACAGGCCTAAACCCAAGTCCCCAAAATCGTTAGGAGTCAAGGTATGTGTTGAGTGTGCAAGGGGAGGAAATTGAGTTATGGAAAGAGGAAGTGAATCCAATCTGGTAAAAGGGAACATTTACAAGAAAGGGGGAATCACATGCTGGGTAATAGTTGTCAGCTGATAGCATGGGGCCTGAGAATCCATTACTTGGTTAGGAATGATTGATATAAATACGCCACACAAGCACACATAGACAAGCCCGGGGGGTTGGGTAGCTCAACTCGTTTAAGTTAAGGGATAAGGAGTTGAAGGTCTTGGGTTCAAACCCGGACAAAGGAGAAAAACTAATCTAACAACAATTATTAACATTTGCCATTCAAAAAAAAAAAAAGACACAACTATAGAGTCACCTTATCTAGCAACCTCTTTGGATCTTGAAAGGCTTTCTTTTTGGCCCACTTATGGAATATATGGGAAACAACAGATCTGTCTTCTACATCGAATCTGCAAAATAACAATTATGTACTGATTAATACCAATTTTTCAAAATTATTCATGGCTGAGATCATCAATGCATAATAGTAATGCAATCGTCAAAATGAAAAGTGAAACCTTCTTATGAAATCATTGCCGTTGTTTGCCTCCGCAAATTCTGCAAGCTCACTGGAAGCCTCACTAAAATGATTGTTGAGCAAATTATTTGGCACAGGGTCCAAATCAGCCTCAGATTGTTGCTTTTTTATCAACAAATCAGTGGTACAACAGGTAGTTTCCTTTTGATGGCCTTCTCGCTTTATTTGTAGTTCTTGCATATTTATATCACCCTACACAAGTACATACTACACACTGGCTCACAACTTATAAACCTTGATGTTGAAGTTATAAAGGTCTTGGATAAAAAAAGAAGAAATATTTTAGAAAGCAACTCAGGGATGTTGGAGAAGTCGAAGAGAATAGCTAGAAAGATATTTTTGCAGGCAGGAACGGATCCAGAAAGTATAACTCTTCTAGGGAGTTGGATAGTTCAATTGTTTTGAGCCAAGGGTGGAAGGAGTTGGAGAAATTAAAGGACCTGGGTTCAAACTTTGGTGAAAGAGAAATACTAAAATAACAACTAATTACTAACATTTGCCTATAAAAAAAAAAATCTTTTCTATGTATGTGACCAAACAATCATTCAACAATTTATCCATCATACCGTTGTGCATTTAATTCTGCACAAATAAAGTTACTCATCAATTCATCTATCATACCATTGCGCATTTTATGAGAACAAAGCAAGGTCCGTGTTTTTGGAAACCACGTTTAGAAGTTGTAAATCAATAATATCACAGACCCAAAAGTACTTGTTTGGTTTTGAAACCAAATTTGAAAAACCTCCATCTTATCATAGGATTGTTAACTCAACTGTTTTTACTAATTTTCCTCTCAAATCTCACATCCATAACCAATATTCTACGTTGGGTGGTTAGAGTCATGCAAAGTTTTATATCCAATTTCCTTATAAAAAGAAACAGGTCAACATAATTCATAATGTTGATAAATATAAACGTCGTGTACATATAAAATTAAGAGATAATTGAAGGGAACAAACACTTTGTAGGTTTCTGTTTTGAATAACAAAAGGTATGTAACTTGTCCACTAAAAACAAAATAATAGATATTTTGCCTTGACATATTCAAACTTAAAACAAACTTAAAATATTATGCCGGCATCCAAAGACACGCTTCACACTTCTCCAACCGAAAGGGTAAGCAATTCAAAATGGCTTCTATTCAATAATGTGAAAGTTGCAATTGTTTATGAAAAGGCAGTATGACATACCTGAAACTCTAGAAGATGATGAGGGATTTCTTTCAGAAATCGTGAAGGTTGAAGCATCTAGAGACACACAAAGTTAGCAAAACCCAACAACTATAAAAAGAGTCGAACTGAAAGTTATGCTTGACAAACCTGCCAATTTGAGTCCATCATGACATAGAGCATAAAAAGCTTCTGCCGAGCACGAGTCATTGCAACATATAGTAAACGTCTTTCTTCCTTATAATCATAAAAGAAATAATCATTACCAATAACCAATCTATTATAACAAACTACAAGACAAAAAATGAACATATGAATAAATTATAGAATAATAATAATGTACCTCAACTATGGCTGTAGTGTCCTTCACAACACCTTTGAAATCGTGTAATAGAGGGATCTCAGATTCATTTGCCTATTTAATATACCAAAATAGAAGTCAAGGCAATACTTGTTTTCATGATAAATTTGAACAAAACAAGAAATTGACCCCCAAACAAGGCAGTCAAATTGCAATTAGACAAATTCCTCCCTCACCTAAGCTGTAACACTTGGTTAACCAGGCGTAAACACCAGCCATAAAATTATTAATAGATAACATGAGTAAATAATAACATTTGAACAACTTTTTTTATTAACATGAGAGAACATGTTGAGGAGGCAATAAATTACCATTCATAAACAAAGTAATCATACAGAAGATTCAGATCACAAAAAAGATATATCCTAAGGCTATATGAAATGAATTATTTGGTAATTATGCAACTGAATCTTCAATGAGTTTCTTATACAAGGAGGGAGAGATTATTCTTTTCCACGTTCCATTTAAACCCTGGATTGGCTACTGTACAGGGAGAAAAAAATTAAACACACTCCTTTCTCTTCTATTGCTCTCATTTTTCTCATTTACCAAACAATAAGTCGAATCTAGTTTATTTCTCACATTTTTCTCATTGTTCACTCTTCCTCCTTTCACAACCAAACATATCCTAAACGTTGGCCATATAATTGTCCAAGGATAATATGGATAAACAGGTATAGAAATCTGAGCATCTGTTTCAAAAACATCACAATCATATATTCATGCACTTGTTTTGTTTTTAGGCAAGACAAAAAAAAAATGTTCTGAATATTATCACATACCTTAACTATGAAGACAATGTCCCACTCTAAACCTTTTGCCTACAGGACAAATGAGTATGAATTGGCATTACTGTGGAGCTTAACTCTATTAAATACTAATCAAGTTGTTGAGAAAATACTAATCAAGCGGGATAGCTACCTGATGAATGGTAGTCAGTGTCACAGAATTTTCATTGTCCTTCCTCCGAGCACGAAAATTTTCTTTCTCGCGCTCAAATAAATAATCAATGAATGCTTTTAACGTAAAAATGCAGCCTTTATCTTCTGACATTTCCTTTTCCCCTCTTACCTCAATGAATTTGGTAGACAAAAACTCAGAGACATCATCTAATAGGTATTGAAGAACCTGAATTAAGGGAGAAATTCAAGCCTTGGATAAATAAAGTCTAGATAAAACTGAATTAATATGAAAATCGGAAGACATAAAGTTAAAACTAAAATTACCAAATTTGGAACAAAATCTTCCGCCAAACATCAAATACCCTTGATGTATATTGCACAAAATTCGGTCCAGAAGAGCTTTAAATTACAAAAGGTGGTAAATGACTCTAGAAAATCAGGTCGGGGGTTGATAATGCTCAAGGTTGATTTTAAAACAGCTTACGATTCTGTTAACTGGGAAGGGATTTTCGGAGACGTGGAGGCAATGGATCTCTACTTACCTAGCATCTTCAAGAATTCCAGTGCCGGTAAATGGTATCTCAACGGACAAATTCAGTATTCCACAAGGATTGACGCAAGGATACCCATTATCACCTTTTCAATTCCTCATTGTTGCCGAAGAGTTAAATGTGACTAAAAAAAACTGCAGAAGTGGGTCTGATTTATGGATATAGAGCAGAAGTTTGAGAGTTCCAAATTTCCCACTTACAATTTGCATATGAAACATTGCTTCTTTGTCAAAAATCAGAAAACAATGTTTGGGCAAATTAATGTCTTCTACAATTGTTTGAGGTGGCTTCTGGGTTCAAAATCATTTTATATTTTAAGGAACCAAAAGGTATTATAAAGATTTATGGGCAATGGGAGGGATACATCGTTTTGGTATGACAATTTGGTTGATGGTGGTTCCTTGGTTTCAAGATTTCATACTGTTTTTTGGCTTTGCGTTTTCCCACCGCATCAGTGGAGAAGATGGTGGAGTGGAGGTTGGGGGAGATCATGGGTTTGGTCGTGGAGGAAAGAGCTATTTAAGCAAGAACTTGGTATATTAGCAGGATTTATTAGAGGTGGACTTGAAAGAAGGGGTCGGGATAGGTGGACAAGGATGCATGTATGGTCGTGGAAGTGTCTATTTGGTGAGCTCTGCTTATTTGGTGTTGGTTGGCTCACGACTCCAGAGCACAAATACTTTCTTTTGTAAAATTTGAAACAAGTTGATTCCACTGAAGGTATCATGTTTTGTTTGGCGTAGAACAGAGTGCCCACAAAGGACAGTCTTGCGGATCAAAGTTTATTACCATTGTTAGAATGGAGGTGTGTGGGGTGTCATGGAGGAATTGCGTAATCTGTTCTTTAAATGTCCTGTTTAAGGAGGCTATACCTACAATGGTTGGGAATCACTTCCGCATTGCATACTGACAGTTAAAATCATTTTTTTTTACAATTTCATGGATTTCCATCTTGTAACACGGATGTTAGGGAGGCATGGCAAACTATTTGGTTTGCAGCTATTTGGTGGTCTTAAATTTTTATTTTCGCTGGTTGATCCGGATTGCCAAGAGATCCTAAAAGTTGTTAAGTTGAAATCTTGGAGTTGGTTAAACGCAAAGTTAGGTGGCTTTACATATCCAATTTCATCTTGGTTTGCCAACCCAAGGAATGTTTAGGGGTTGCTGATTTGTATGATAGTTAGATGTGGGATTCATCACTTAGATTAGTTGGTAGTAGGTGAATTGGTCTTCTGTTATTCTCTAGGGATTAATGACTGGGTTCAATCTATATTTCTGTATTTTGGTACTCCTTGAGTTAAATATTGGGGGTTTGATAACATTTTAGCTTATAAAATAACTGGGTATTACAAAAGCGCATATATATACAGAACTAAAAATTACTATTGCAATAAATACAGGTCCATTTTTTCATGACATAAAACAATGGCCCATAGTAACTTAAGTTTTATCTTGCATATAAAACTTACAGATCTGATGTCACAATCTTCATTCAACAATGTCCCTCCATCAACATCAACAATTGCCCGTTGCTCAAGAAGGTATTTCTAAAATTCAGAGTTCATGTAATAGTAAATATATCATGACATTATATGCAACAAATTTAAAAAATAAAATTTTACAATTTATGAGATTTGTATGTCAACTTAATTTGTGTATCTCCATATTCAACTAAGCACAATATTGCTGGATCATGCAATAAAACAATTATATAACTGATGGATACATTCCCAAGAGTGTTTCGTAGAGCTATGGAATCTAAACATACAGTTAAAAACTAATCAAAAATATGTTCAAACAACAAGCTAGTATACCTACACTATTAAGTTGATCATACAGTTATAAGAAAAAATGATAACCTATGTGTAAATACAGTAGTTATTTAGAGTCATAATTCCAAGTGAGAGGTAAGACAAACCTCAGGTATCATGTTCGCTACAGAAGTTATGATAGCAGAAATTGACTTTTCCTGTCATAAATAAATATGGCATGCATTTCAAGTGAGAAAAATATTTATTGCAAGATGTGAAAGAAGTCAATCATAAGCCTTGGATATTACAGAAATTGTTAGGACTAAAAACAGTAAGCGGTGTTGAATTTCATTTAGGGCACCTATTAAGGAAGAGGAATGTAAGATAAAAAAATTTGAAAAAAATAAATATGTACTGACAGTATAAAAGTTTTATACAACCATTGAATAATATTTCAACAGTGTCACTTTGCTATACTGCTTTCTAAAGATTTCAACAAACATCTATAGATGTTGAGATATGATTGTGTAAAACTCTTTTGTATTGTCAGTGCATATCTCTTGAACTCTTCAAATAAAGCAGTATGATTATGCTTGAGAGACATAGAAAGAAATAATTTTATCATTGTATGATAACATTGATTTCCTCTATCTAATAGAATCATAATGTTATTCAAAAATTGAAGGAGATCCAAATCCAAGGATAAAGCATCTTGTCTAATGAAGTTCAAAAGAAAACCAACAACTGTGAGAAAAGGAAGGTAGAATAACAACAATCTGACTAATAAATTAGCGATACAGACTGATAGACCCCATTTAGATTAATTAGAAACCAACTGTTCAGTTAAACCATAAATTATCCGATGAAGCCTCTCCAATAACAATAATTTGATCCACTACCAACAACAATGAAGCCTCTCCAATAACTACATATCTACGAAGACAGTTCATGCTTAAAAGGAAAAATGCCAATCACCACAAATTATCCGATGAGCTAACAAGACAACTTTATTCGGGTAGTAATGGCAACAATAAAACACTGTCTTGAAGATTCCAAAAAAAAAATTTCTAATAAGATGAATTGCACTAGTAACATTTGGCAACATTGTAAACAAAACACCTCTCTATTTGCCCCCAAAATCCTACAAAAAGGTCGGGTGTGTTTCTAAAGTAGTCAAAGTCATTTTAGCTGTGTAACCTTTAAGGGGGGGTCTTTTTGTAAAAATTCATTAATGTGAGATCCAATGGTAAATATTTGCACCTATCCTCTCTCATCATATTGAACACTCCTTTCATTCAATATTCCCCACATGTATGAAAAGTTGAAAGGTAAGATGCCACCTCACCATGGTATACTTTATCACCAATTAACACAAATGAAATAATCATTAAACATAAATAAGATCAGCAATCAAAGTGTACAGAAAGCATTTACCCTGTGAACAAGTTTTGATATGATCTCTATTGTCGTTAAAACCTTCCTTCCATGGGTAAGATCACTCCTATGATCCATGAGAGTGATGAAAATCAGTGTATTAATTAGTTCATAATACGAAAAAAGCAGAACAAGAATACAGATGGTAACATAATAAGCCAATGAAGCCACAGGTAAACAAAAAAGCATGAACTACTAGAAAGTAAATCAAAATGTAAAACTAGATACATTCAAACTCTGAGCACAAACCCCGTGAATCTAAAGAATTAATAGCATTAGAGATATCTCCCCAAAGCTGTGTACGAATGTGACTGTTTTGAGTTATGTATCTCTTCAGTAAAGAAACTCAGAGGAATTTCAGGATTAACAATGAAATGGTGAAACCTGTGAAATATGACCGTTAATAAATGGTTCCACCTGTTGCTTCCGCAGGTGGAAATTTTATTATCAAATTTCTAAAAAATGGTGTAGGAGATTGATCATCGTGGATTGAGGAATGGTGATGTTTGGCAGTGCAATATTGAGCAGGATAGGTGAAGCTTATCTGCAATTGAATGGGTTGCAATGGGTTTGTCGGCGCTGGAACAAAGATCTCAGACAGTGAAATGAAGTTTCCCAAGGAAATGAAGGTATAGAGGCCTCAGTATTATGCGGCTAAAGAAAAAAATTACATACATATACATATTGACAGAGTGGAAATCTATATTCTGATTATCATACTTAGATTACACATTAGAGGTATATTTAGTTACTCAGGCTTTCTAAGCAAGCTTTACAACCATAAGAGAATCTAACAGAAACAGTAAACTAAGACTTAGGTCTGTATATCAAGCTAGTTATTGAGAACATTATACAGTTTATCCAGAATGCCGTGCCCGTATCATTAGTCGAAGTGGGGTTTTAATACAACTAAAAGATTTCAAATAACTTTTTATACAACATGATAAAACTTTCAAGGAGGAATGTGTTTACCACCTTTTATAAGTACCAGAAATCTTTGCACTAAAGATGTCACAGGCAGCTGATAAGAAACTGCATTTTCTAATAGTTGAAATTTTGCTAATATGGTCAATTACCTGCAGAAATTAGTGGTAATATGAAACATGAATGCTGAAAGGATAACATAAAACCAAAAGTTAGGAAGCCAGCATGGCTATAGGTTCCCTTGTGCATGTCCAAAATGAAAATCTTTATAAAACTCGTACCCTCTTTTTCATATCCTTCTCGAAAGGAAGTAAAACCTTGAAGACTCGACTATATGAGTCATCGTCACAACCAGGCAGTGCTGTTTGTAGCATAGAGATGATAGTTTTGACTACCTATTATAAGAAGGGACAAAGTAAGAACTTATGCATGTACGCAAAGGTGAAGATACAAGCATTTGCAGATCAGATAGTTGTAAGATTATAAACATAAATCTTTCAAGAGCTTGTGAACTCAAATAAGAAACTAACAGATATCTCCACCAAATCTCGTTAAGGCCAACGGCTAACTTACACCACAACAAATACTTTTGAAATACGTTGTGGGTACATCTTCGTTGGGGTGTGATACAGAGGGGCACAATGGAAGCCTTATGTTTTTAAAACTCTTTTACTTTTTTTTTTTACACGTTTGTTCATAAAAATATATTTTTAAGACATTTAGATTTTACACACTGAAAGAAAAAAGTCTCTCCCCCATAAGAGAAGCCCTGCAATCCTTTTTCGTTTTTGTTGTTAGATTTTTCAACAACGGCGTTAAAATATTTCAATTTAGGAAAAAACTCTATAGTTTTTGTTTTAACCACAAGTATCTTTTGTAAATTGAGATTATACATTAACGACGAATTTATTATTGACTATTTCATTACAAGTATTCACTTCTATTTAAGTTTTTATTAAATTTTATTAACATATCTAAGTCGTGTCGTATCTTGAATTTGAAAAAGTTTGTGTATCCACATATTCGTATCGTATCGCACCCATATCCGTACTACTTATCCAGGCTTCATACGATATCCACCAAGCTTGTCTTTGTAAGCCTTGGGCAGTCCTTTACTCGTTGAGCTAGATTTTGGGGCCAAATTATGCCTAACCCAAATTATAAAATGGTATCAAAGTCTATCCTAACGGTCTAGTGAGGGACAAATTCTTGTTTTCATTAGTCTCTTGCTACCTGTTTTGTCCAGTCTCATGACCAGTTTCTAAATCAAATTGAGTACAAAAAAAGTTGTTCAGTACAGTCCCCTATTTTTTAGCAAATCAAACACACGCTAAGCCTTGGCTGTTAGTGGAAGTCCTTGAATGATTAAAAACTCTACATTAGTAAATCAAAATTCCTAGAAATAAACATTCTTTTATCTTAATTACGGAAATTAATACCTTTTTTCTGTAAAAAGCTACACCGTGAATGTTAAATGGTATTTTCCTATCCCGAAAAGCCATTTGGAAGGCTTTCCCTGATACCTGAAAAGGGAAGAAAGGAAGAAGCACAGACCAATCAGTCAGACATGGGGTGATTGCTTATTTACATAGTTATAATAGGTATAGTATCAAGAAACATCACCCGCCTACGGTAGAGAATTGCAATGTTGCCATAGGAACAGTTATCTGCTGAATGATTAGATGAAATTTCTGAGATTTTGTCAACAATAAATGCACATTGTGCATCCTCATTGTGACACTCCTTCATAATTATCTGCAGGTTATTGCAAAAATCATTGTATATAAAGAGGAAAATCACAATAAAGCATAACATACTTTTCAAAACAGCACGCTGCATGATGTATGTACCTTGGATCCAGAAGAGTTATCAGTAAGAACATTCTTCAACTGACATCGCTTGGCATTATTTTGAATAAGAGAAGCTGCAGCCTCGACAATGTAACGTGTGGAGCGATAGTTTTTGTTAAGCCTAATCTGAACCAAAAAAGTAAGTGATATCCAAATGAAGACATTTAATATGGCTGTGTGAGTAAGGCAAGAGAAAGTATGAATTAAACATGTAGCATAAAAATCATAATCAGTGAAGGACGAGAGAGACCTCTTTGTAGTTTGGAAAATCATTACGAAAGGAAATAAATCCGGAAATGTCAGCTCCATTGAAACTGAAAATGGACTGTAAGAAAAATATGACATTAGACCAGTAATTAGGATGATCTTTTAAATTAGCAGAGAGAAAACAATACAGATATCCAATCAGGCATCTCATACATTAGGGATTTAAGAAGAAATATTCAAACCTGATCATCGTCACCAATAATTGTTATTTTATTATGGGATGCAAGAATCCTTAGAAGCTTGTATTGCATGGCACTAGTATCTTGGAACTCATCTATGACAACAGCTTTCCATGAATCCTGACTTTCTCTGAAAACTTTGAAATAATTTGAACAAACAAAAGTTGGTACAACAAACTGTAACAAATGAGTAGATTGCAGTTAATTTTATATTTTATATTTCAGGAAATGTTTACCTTCGGGAAAATCAGTGACTAATTTCACAGAGCAGCTGATCAAGTCATGATAATCCAGGGCATTACAAGATTTTAATATGTTACTGTAATTCTCAAGAATTTCCGCCTGATTACAATCCAGAGCACAGAATCAGACATACAAAACAGAACAAGGATGTGTGTCTGTGTGTGCACACACATATGGGAAAACTCTTTAGCAGCTTACTCCTATTTGATTGCCCATTTCACGATATTCTGCAGAAGTTCTTCCCGAGGCTTTGGCCTGAAATGGTATACAGTTATTTCATATGATAAAGCTAAAATTTAACTACAGCATAAAAAATATAAGGAGGTATTGAATAAGCCATTTTAAGCAAATATAAATGACTGTTGAATATTAGCATAGAATCAATCAGATTTTGTGCTGTTTGACTTATTATAACTGGTTGTAAATACTAATTAATTGTAATTAGCTGTATTAGAATTAGAATTTAAAGGGAGAATAAGTAGCATTTATAGACAGAATAATTT
>Ga0315914_1003060_pt1 | contig 25535 bp, 19 predicted proteins | sample MpolenodulesMG_FD_203920 | JGI IMG/M metagenome (GOLD analysis project Ga0315914, IMG submission 203920) | Medicago polymorpha root nodule microbial communities from Los Angeles, California, United States - elongated nodules | ecosystem: Host-associated > Plants > Roots > Nodule | place: USA... | reverse complement strand
GGTGACGACCTTGAGGTGATTTGGTACCACATGCATATATGTGTCGAGTATAGGCGCATATCATATTGGCATGAGTCTTAATTGTTGTATTTGAATGATGATTGTTTATGATAAGTGTGTTTGATGAATACATACTTGTGACATTTGGAATTGTTACATTGGAGTTAAATGCCCATGTTAATTAATTGAAAACTTGATTTATTCCATTTATGTCCAAACTGTTTATGTTGATTATGATTGATGTGAAGCTTACCCCCAGTGGTTTTGACCGCCTACCTGTTTGTATGAATGGGTAGACGAAGTGCATGATTAGTTTGCTTCCGGTGAGTTGCTTGGTGATTGCTTGGATAGCGGGAGCTAATCTCCGTTATCGGTTCTTGAGAGTCTTAGATTAGGCTCTGATTAGGTGTCAATCTTTTAATTTCCTGGACTTGTTTATGTTATTGAGATTTTGCCCATTTGTCGGGTTTTGGAGATTTTATTTATGGATGTATGTTGATCTTATGACATGTATATTTTGGAGATGTATGAATTATATCCACTGTGACTGTTGAGAATTTTTACAAATGCATGTTGTTGGATTTTTTTTTTTTATTTGAAGCCGTAGCGTCTATTTTTTTGAATAAATGTTTTATTCGCGTGTTTTATCACTTTAATAGAAATAGGACGTTACAATTTCATTTTGCAGCTCAAGAATTCGAGGATCCCCTAGATCAGTCAAAGTTGTATGAGCCTCTTCTATGAGGGTTCGATGTTGAGATATGCGCTTTCGAAAATGCGGAAGGTTTGAGCTTCTCCATGCTTTCATGTCTTCAACAGAGTAATTTAACTTGGATATAAAACAATTGATGGATAATAGTTCCAACTGTCTTTGACAAGATTGTTGAGAACCAATTCTAAAAGCCAAGAATTATTAAAGCGAAAACTTCGATAAGGTTGTCTCCAAGGAACATATCAAGCTGGAGGAGGATGGGAGTATGGTTAGACATGGGAGCCACAAGAGTTTGAAGGTTAGCCTAAGGGAAAAGGTCCTCCGAAGTTGATGAACATAACGCCCTGTCAGGGCGAGCTTCTTTAGAGGAATTAATACCTAAACTTTTGAACCAGGTATACTAGTAGCGTATAAGCGGGAGGTCAATTAGGCCACAGTCATGAACAATGTCTTGGAAGCCTCTAATAAGCCAAGGGGCGCGGTCTAGACCACCTCTCTTTTCATACGGAGATAAATGATCATTGAAGTCACCAAGGATCGTCAGATAAATTTCTAAGAGAGCGCAACATATCCCAAGAGTCTCGTCTTCTACCAGAGTTCGAGTATCCATAAAAAGCAGTGAGACGCCAATTACCTTTAAAATAATCATCAATGGACATATTTATGAAATGTTGGGAATAATTTTGGATGGAACAATTAGCGGAATTACACCATAGGACCGCAATACCACCACTTCGGACAATACTATGAGCAGAAAAGTGATGTTCGTAACCAATTGAGTAACACATATTAGAAATTTTATTATTATTAACTAAGGTTTCAATAAGGATAACAATGTCCAGTTTATAGACACAGACGAGGTCTTTTAGACACGGAACTGCCTTTACATTGCCTAAGCCACGACAGTTCCAAGCTATAATATGCATGATTCCAGACGGGCCTGGGAGCCAAGATCTGCCAATAAAAAATGACTTGTCTGAGTAAAATCCATAGGAGCATGAGTACTATGGGCATTCTCGCTACTATGCAGAGAATGGGAAGGGGAAATTGCTAATGTGGATGATATGTTGACAGCGGTTGGGCGCAGACTTGCTTCATGTGCTTCCTTGTCATTCATGTTCACTTCCCTTAACCATTTGTGTTTATTCGCAAAAATGACATCATTATTTTCAAGAATGAACGTAGGAAATTATAAATGTTTTTAGAATCATACTCAAGAAACTCTCCAATGTAGGGACAACATCAAGAAAGAGCAAGTGGTTATCAAAGTACCAAGGACCTTCCTTAAGGATTCTCTGCATATCAAGGTGGTGATGGAATTGAAAGAACCAATTATGTCTCTTGTTTTATTCTCATGTACAAAGCATGGTTTTCTTTATCAAGGATTCTCTGCATTTCAGCAATTTCTAATTGAAAGGAGTATTTTTTTTTTTTGAAAGAATGTTCAATATTTCTCTTAGAAGGTAAGAAAAAAAAAATCATGTTTTAGTTTTAAATTTGATTATTATTTTTGTCCAAAAAAAAAATTGATTATTATTTGTAGAACTATGTCTATAAATTAACAAGAGTTGAAGTTTTTATGTTTCAGATTCATAAATCAATCATGAGTAGATTAAGCTATTATAAATTGTACCAGTAAAAATAAAAATAAATTCTAAGTGAGTAATATCACAAAAATCTGAAAAAGGTTATATATGTTTGACTAATTTTATTACTTTGACACTAATAAAAAAAATTACTTTGATAATTAATTAGTTAAATAATTTTGAGTAATTTCATAAACTAGTTAATCTTGAAGTTAATTATTATTTTATTGGTTGATTTCTTCTTATCATACATGAGACATAATTGCTGAAATGATTTTATTATTGTCAAAAAATAATATGTCTTGACTACGTTAATTGGTATTTTGACTTACAAGTTGATTGTAGTATATGTGTGCAATATTTTTTTTTTGCTGAAAGTGTGAAAGTTGTGACTGATGATTGTGAATTAAAATAAAATTTGCAAATTAAACATGTTGACCATGGTTGGGATCATGACTAATTGGATAACCGAATAGGTAGTATATGATTGTGTGTTGTGTGTCTTCCGCTTGTATTGGATCGTTTGATTGTTGGTTATAGATTTCATGGTTGGTAAGACATTATTGGTTGAAAGTTAAATATCTTACATTTTAGAACCCCCAAGAGTTAAGATTAGATCGTAAGATCTTTTCTAACTCAACTGAAATATTGGATTAGTGTAACTTGTCATTCATCCTCAAGCGATGACATGACTTGACCTCTTCTGACCAATTAATTTCCCAATTTTATGACATAACTTGATTTTTGATATAAAGCGTTTTAAACTATTTTGATCTCATCTCCTTTGACAAATTTTATTGTAATTTTTATTTTTTTGGCTTAAATATGTTTTTCTTTCCTGTAATTTGGACGCGTTTTGATTTTCATCCCTGCAAAAAAAAAATTAAAAACATCCTTGCAATTTTTTTTTTGTTTTAATAATGTTCTTAACCCCACTTCGGATTTGATTTGGCATGATATTCGCCACGTGGCAGTTGCTGACTGTGCAACTTTAGTCACGTAGCGCTGACGTGACATGCCATATAATATTAAATTTTTAAAATTCTGAAAAATTGTTTTAAAATTAAAAAATATGAAAGTATTTTAAAAAACAATTTAAAAATTCTGAGAATAAATTTAAAAATATCAAAATATTTTTCTGAATTTTTTTTTATAATTTTCAAAATAAAATTAATTTTTTTTAATATTATATATTCTAAAATTTCTAAAAATAACTTTTCAAAAAAAAATGTTTTTCTTTTCAAAATTAAATTAAATTTTTCAAATGATGTAATTTAAAAAAAAATATTAATTTCCTTAATTTAATTTTCAAAAATTTATATTCAGATTTTAAAAAATTATATAATTTTCCATTTTTTTCATATTTCAAAAAAATAAATTTTTTAAAATTATATAATCGGAAAAAATTTTAAAATTATTTTCAGATTTTTTAATTTTGAAAAACAATTTTCAGAATTTTAAGAATGTTTTTTAAAATTTAATATTATGTGGCATGCCACGTCAGCGCCACGTGGCCAAAACCATGCCACTTCAGCGTTTTGGTTGGGTCAGGGACCTTTTTAAAACAATTTTTTTTTGCATGGACGAAAACCAAAACATACCCAAATTACAGGGACGAAATGCATATTTAAACCTTTGATTAAATGCTTAAATAGTTGACTCATGACAATGAAGTGCTTTGATTTAGAATTATTGTTGTATTGGTGCACTCTCCGTGACCTTTATATATATATATATATATATATATATATTCTCATGCCATTAACAAAGGAGTCATGTAAACTCCTCTTTTTTTAATAGGCCAAGAGAAAGGTTAGGTATCCGGGCGAGTCTGAAGCATCCTAACTAGGTTGACACCCAACGGAAACACTCATCCTCTACCGCCTTTCCAATACGTAATTTTATTTTTAAAAAAAGAGAAAAGTATGTACAAAGGAGGGGGGACTATGCCAATACCCTCAAAAAACCAAAAGAAACATCAAAAAGAAAAGACAAATCAAGGCTACGGAAATCTAAAATTAGGCAGCCCGTGTCTGTCTCTAGCAAAATCAACTGACAACGATGCAGGCATGATACGGTACCAAGTAGTAGCATCCAATTCGTGTCCCATAGTTGCCATAGTATCCGCGCAACAGTTTCCCTCGCGGTAAATATGAGAGCAAATAACCATTAAACCTTATGCGTGCAATTGTGCCAACGGTTACGTAATCGGAGTGGAATTATAGAAGGATTTTTGAATGCGTTAACCGCATCTATAGAACCTGTCTCTAGCCACAAACGAGTCCATTTATGATAGGCAGCATATTTATGATGTAAACTCCTCTTCTCTTGCAACATTCTCTTGTAAACTAAGTCTTTATCTCCACATACCCACGTCATTGTTTCACACTATTGCTTGAAAATATTTAAAGTCCATCAACTACCCATCATTTTGTTCATGCCACTTCAGCGTTTTGGTTGGGGCAAGGACCTTTTTAAAACAAAAAAAAAATTGCAAAGATGTTTTTAATTTTTTTTTTTTGCTGGGACGAAAACCAAAACACGCCCACATTACAGGGACGAAATGCATACTTTAACCTATTTTTTAAAGGAACGGCGCATTTCTAATTGCACGAGGTATTATTTTCATTAAGTTTCTATCAACTATTTTGTTTTATGTTATCTAAAATTTATATAACAATATTTTATTCATAGGAACTATTGAATGATTGGTGTTACCTTAATTTTTTTTTCTTTGTTTGATCCAAAAACCCACTCACGTTTGTCGCATCCATTAACAAAGGAGTCACGTAAACTCCTCAACATTCTCTTTTAAACTAAGTCTTTATCTCCACATACCTAACACGTCATTATTTCACACTATTGTTTGAAAATATTCCAAGTCCATTAACTACCCATCACCTTGTTCATCCATTCACATATTTATTGTGTAGATCCTTGGGATTAGTTCTCATCCTTGTGAGACTCCAGCAACATGCCCTAGCACTTCTATTTCGTATAGCACATCAAAGAGTTGCTCGTGCGTTCAGTTTAAAGCCAATCTTAGGAAGAACACCCAAATGTAATGACGGTATTTCGTACAATCATGTGTTCATAAAATCTTAAGTTAAGTTGAAAGTAGAACCCTTATCTTAATAAAAGGAGAAAATTTTAATATAAATAAAGAGATGGAAAATAATTTTTGTGGCATTCCGTATGTGGTGTGAAAAAGTCTCATTTGTGGCATAGCATGACATTTTTTTTTAACTTGTTTCCTTGAGAAAAGATGCTTTGATGAATGTGATATGAATATTTTGAAAGAAAGTTTGAATATTTTAGTTGATGTTGTGAAAATGGTGATGATTTCTAAGAGTTCTCATCATGCATGGCAAGGAGTTTTGTCATTGGTTGCCAATTGATATTTATGATTATGAATTAACAATTACTAACTCTCTGTTGTCACTTTATGAATTTGATACTTGTTAATTCATTATAAAAACGGTGAATTTAGATTCGAAAATAGATTTACATAAAATTAAGATTCGAGGCTTTGTTTGATAGGGATTAAGCTATTAGACTCTTCCAATAATCCCAAGACAAGAAGAGTCTACTCACTCATGTTCATCGTAGACATAGAAGAGAAGAAGAAGAAGAACATAAAATAAAATAATAAAAAAGAGAACTTTTATTCAAAGCAACAATTGTCACTATTAATTTCAGAGAACAAAAGATGATTGAATATGTTTGCTAGCCACTCTATTTATAGTGTACAACTACTTAAGCCCCAAGAAATACATCAATAGAATGTTCCACAAGAAACCATGGACTTTAGGTCAGAAATAGACTAAAGGTAGCTTGTCCGGGAAGCAAAAAAGCAGCAAAAGGATGTCTGGGAGGGTGGCACGGTCGTGCCACTAGAGGCACGGGCCGTGCCAAGTCTTCTGATTGGCCTTTGAAAACTTGATGGCACGGCCACGCCATTGCTAGGCACGACCATGCCATCTAAATTTGTGCAGAATCTTCATATTTTTGGCCTCAATCAGCTCCAAATCTCCTTTCTTTTGCTCCAAGACTCAATTTTTGAAATATTTGTTCCTGAAATTAAATAACTTGCAATTGAAGTAAAATAGTCTAAATAGGAAATAAAAACTTATAAAATCTAAATAAAATAGACTCAAATAATATATTAAAAACACTAATTATTGACTTGTTAAACTCCCCCATACTTGAATCTTTGCTTGTTCTTAAGCAAAAGGCATAAACATTAGCTGCATAACAAAATTTAACATATGACAATCATTATTAAAACTCATGTCTCCTCCAAGGCTTTGTTCTAGTGGTACAATATTCACAACTTCAAGCACTTCTCATGAACCTATTCAACCCAACAACAAGTCTCAAGTGAGTGTGTGTGTGTGTAGTTCAACCCTTTTCTTGCTTCTGTATAAGGGATATTATGAGGAAACAGGTTCTAATCTTAACACTAAACCAACCGAGAAAAATCTTTTCTTCATTTCATATAAGAGAGATGAGAATTATTTGATCATTTGACATTTAAACGCATTTAAACACTTATGGGGAACTGCATAATTTTTATTGATATTTGGAGACAACACCTTCACGTGGGAAGTTAGTGAGGCCTACTCCTGCCCCCAGAGTCAATGGTGCCCCCTATATATGTATTTTCTCTAACCCCTTTTTGATAAGTAAGAATGAATTATAGAAGCTAGTTAGTTTTTAGAGACAACACCTTCACGTAGCAAGTCAGGTAGTGTGGCTTCTGCCCCCTAGAGTCAATGGTGCCCTAGAAATAATTTTGCTTCCGACCCTCTTTGTTTGATTTTCTTATTCCCCACACAAACTTATACTACTTTTACTCTGAAGACTTTTAAGGGTCAATTTACCATTAAAGTTAGAATGTGCTCCTTAAAATACCTACCTACACACTTACTCAAAGACTGCAACTATGTACTTTTCTCAAAGAGAATTTTCACAATAAAACATGATGTGGGTATAGCAAGAATACTTTAAAACACAAGAAATCACTTTCATGTACAAGAAACAACCATTTGAGAAGAGACAACAAAAAAATTTATGTCATAGTTTACAATAAAAACAAGTTGCTTTTCATGCCTTTCGCAACAAAACAAAACAAAAAATTAAAATCTAAGGGAGTTTGGAAACACTACGACAATTGACATTTTATTGACTCCCCCACACTTGGGTGAAGCATTGTCCTCAATGATTTAAAAAGAAAGAAAAATAACGAGAAATGAGAGAAGAAAAAGAGATGTGGAAAGCTCACAATATGTTGAATGAGGAGAAAAAATTGACTTTTGGAGCCAGACTTGTGCACACGGCCGTGCCTCCCTCTTTGCCATTTTGCTGTTTTTGGGTGTTGGACAGTGGCACGGCCGTGCCACCATGAGCACGGGTTGTGCCAACCTTTATGTTCAACGAACTCAATTTTTTTCCTTTTTTTCATATCATCATTGGACAAATACCTACAAAACAACTTAAAATAACACAAAACAAACAAAATAAAAGCAATAAAACTTGTGGGTTGCCTCCCACGAAGCACTCTTTTATCGTCACTAGCTTGACGAAAGGAAGTGAATCGTTCCTCAAGGGGGCTCCTTAAGAGCCAAGATGACTCTTTCTTCAACGACTTCACCTGCATCGTAAACCTCTAGCCTTTGGCCATTAACTTTGAATGAACCAGTTTTTTCAGAAATGATCTTAATTGCCCCATAAGGGTAAACCCTTCAGACTTGAAACGGACTGGACCACCTTGACCTTAACTTACCTGGAAAAAGCTTCAACCTAGAGTTGAAAAGCAGCACAAGATCACCGCTCTTGAAGTCCCTTTGAGGATATGCTTGTCATACCATTTTTTAGTTCTTTCTTTATAAATGCGGGCATTCTCATAAGCATCCATCCTAAGTTCTTCTAACTCACTTAATTGATTATTCGCGTGTTTTATTGCTCTGAACTTTCAAAATTTACCCCAATAATCTTATAGTTATTGCACTTTGCACATCCTGAGATTTTCATTTTGCACCCTGAGAAATAAAAATATGAAGAAAAGAAGTAAAGTTTGATTGACAGTTAACTTGTTGGACTACCACCGTAGAGCATAGGGCATTCATATATGCATTGGTCAGGTTTTTTATGTATACTCATTCAATGTTATAGTATATTATATATTGATGTAGATTTTTTTGATATAGTGGACGGTGGGTTTAGTTCGGATTAGTTGGTCTTTAGGTCAGATACCATATTTTCAAAAAACATTTAATTATAATTCAAATTTATTTATTTTTAAACAAAATATAATTCAAATTGAAATTAAAAATATAGTAAGTAAAAAAAAAAGCTTTGACAATGCAAAAAATAATTGAATTTACAAAGTTTTATTTACAAAATTTTTCGCACCCCTAAACTAAGATCCTGAATCCGCCACTGATTAAAATGACCCAAATTTAAAAGGTCTAATTCCATCGCCCATTTACAAGATACCAATTAAAATGACAACGTTTCAAAATTCAAAGCAAATATGACTGAACCAACCTAAACAGGTAGCCTCAATCGCAAATAACTACGATATTTTTGTATCTATATTAATGTGGAGATAATAAAATATTTTAAGCTTGAGAACTCGACGAGTGTTTAATAAGGAGCACTCGTGTCAACGGACTCCAAATACAATTCAAATATAGCATAATTGGGATAAGTAGAAGAAAACTCATAAAATTATAATACTATTTAAATAATTTAATTTGTATATATGCTATTAGTATAAAAAGTTTTACTGTACAAAAAAAGTATAAAAGTTTTGCTTTAAATTTATTCATATTATTATGTTATCTTTTTTTTTTTTTTAAGGATATTATTATGTTATCTTGATATTTAATAAAATGTGATTGAATACATTTAAGACTTGTTTATGCTTATAGGCAATAATGCATATATACCAAGTCAACTCTTATTTAAATATATATTTTAATTAATTAAATAAAAAATAAAAAATATAAAAGATAAGTTTAATCCATATTTCAAAAAAATTAAATACAATGAGTTAATCTACCAAAAAAAAGAAATACAATGGATCAACTTTGAACTAAAAACAATTATGTCAAATATTTTTAATCATCATACCATTACAATTAATTGATAGTATAAAATATCTTTTACATCAACAATCTAAAGAATCATCACAATGTATATAAATTAAATTATTTAAAATGTCTATAAATTTGGTAGTAAGAATCTGACTTGATATTAAAAGATAATCCACTTTTATTTAATTTGGTACTTGTAAGAAGCTTAAAATTGTTCTCGTGAGTTTGTCCAGTTAGTATAGACAATGCATAAAATAAACAAGTGGTCTGAGAGTTAAACCCCAACCACCAAAAAAAAACTAAAAATAATTTAAAATAAAAAAAACACGGTTTCAAAGATTTAATTTTACTTTTAGTTTTTTAATCTATACTGTTAAGATACAAGTTAATGTTTTTCAAAAAGATGATTTAAATCCACTTTTTGCTGATAAAAAAAGTTAATTAAGTTAAATTCTTTTTTTTTTTTGGTCTTAGATGAAGTGGTAATTCATTGAAATTAAACTCACACACAACTGTGAGGTCATGAGTTCGAACCCGGGTCATGACGTCCGACCTTGCAATTTCAGCATTTGCCGGTTGAGCTAGGACTTCTAGACAATTAAGTTAAATTCTTATAAATTCATTTGATTCAACCAAATTTCAAGATTGAAAGAATTTATACAAATGTATATACAGATTATCATGAAATCCACTTGAAATAACCTCATTTAAGTTAATAACATTTCTCCTTTACAATTCTTTAAAAAATAATCTTAAAAAACATATACTATTTATTAATATTGTTATATTATTTTCCAAAAATAATATAATACATAAATTTTCCATGTGCTTGTCTTGTCTTCCTTCCCTCCAATCATTTTCCTCTGTTTTCTTTTCCATTTTCTCTTTTCTTCTCAATATTTTCCGGGAAAATTTCTTCACTCTAAACTCTCTTCAGTTTTCCCGGCGACACAAGAGGAAGTTGAAGAGTATAAGGAATTAATTTCTCTGCTTCTACGAAATCTCTTTCTCTTTCTCTTTCTCTTCCCTTTACCTTCTTACTTTCCGTGATCATTTCAAACTCTTCAATCAACAACAATAACAACTACTACTTCAATATCCATCATCACCCATGATTTTTCTCTAACATCATCTTCTTCTTCTTCTTCTTCAGTTTAACAAGGTACCCTTTTGATTATTTTCTATATTTTTTTATTTTTTGTTTTTATTTTAATTTTGATTTGAATTTATGTTTTTTTTGTTGTTGAAGTGTTGGGGTTGACTAAAGTTTGTTTTTTTACATAAAAATTTGGTTTTGTTTGGTGTTTGATCAGTTAAATTTGCAAGTGGGTCCATTCTTTGATTGCATAATCTCAAGCTTTGATGAATAACCGAAAAACATGTTCTTGGTTTGTGTGGGACCATGTTGATAAATTTTCTAGGCAGTACCTGTATTTATTTTTTGGAATATTTTTGAAGTTGATTAAGCTTTCTGGGTTTTTTGTTGTTGTTGAAATGCATCAGCTACTAACTAATTTTTTTTTTTATATATTTATTTAATTTAAAAAATAATAAATAATGATGTGGAATTGTGCATGATTTTTCTTAAAATTGATAGATCTGTCCAATTTGTTATGGTTCCTGAGATGATGATTTTATGAGAATGTTTAGGTTTGTAACATAGTTGACTATATATGTTGTTGTGTTTTTTTAGATAATGCTTTGTCTGCTAAATGTTTTTTACCTGTTTTATTGAACTTATGTAATTTTTTTGCTTTCATGTTGTTTATGATATGATTGTGTCAAAAACCTTGGCAATTTGATTGAATTCTTTTTGGTGTTAACATTCTAGTTCCTAGGGAAGGCCCCCTAGAAATCCAGAGTTCGTCCGGAAGGTAAGTAAACCACCCGGATTTGTCATTTGGTGGAGCTCATTACCCCACTTGAGCCCAATTACTTGGTTTATCCGATTGGATAATAGTTAAATGTTAACCCTCAGGTTCCCTGGGGAAGGGGACTGTAGTAATCCAGAGTTTGATCGGGAGGTAAGTAACACTTGGACGAAAATTCTTCCACCTAGGAATCGACCTTGGATTCTCCCGAAGATTTGTCCTTTGATAGGATTCTAGTTAAATGCAGACTTTAATTTCTCTATTCACATGTTTAGCAGAATATTTTATAATGTCTTCGATACATAGTTGCTGGTCAATGGATGTAGCATTTGTTCTGTAGGTTATACAAGTGATTGCATTTTACTCTCTTTACCTAAATCTATGAGACGAAGTAAAGAAAGAGATAAAACTATGCGAAAATCGCTATCTTTCTTTCGGGATGCTGAAATGTTTTGTATGTTTACTTGATTGTAACAGTTTTTATGTTTATGGTACATTGGTTTTTGTATAGTTTTATGGTCTCTTCTCTCTTGTATACTAAGGAATCTGACTCGTTTTTTTTCCTCTTTTTTCAACGTTATTAGAAAAGTCACTGAAAATGGACAAACTTTCGGGGGATTCTTTGCCAGCTCATGGTGCTGCAGGTTCTTCTTCTTCTTCTTCTTCTTACTTCATACATAAAGCTAAATATTTGTGTAGAGATTTGTTTTTTAATTGATGTTGTTTTGTAGGGCTGTCAGGGATTTCCTCACTTAATATTCCAAACAAAGGGGGAAGCAGTGCATGGAGAATACCGCACACGACTGATATATTTCACGAATCAAATGATGTTAGCTTGTTTTCTACATCCCTGCCTGTTCTTCCACATGAAAAGCGTAAGTTTTTGAGATATCGTTTTCTTATGGAACAGTTTGGAATAGTAGAATTGATTATTGCAAATTTTTTCCTTTTTGTTGTTGCTGGTATGCAGTAAATTTGACTGATTCTGAACAAGATTCTGAGCAATCTGGTCAACCGGTGGATGATAACTTGCTGACATTAGACAAAGTTCACAAAGAGGATGAAGGAAATGATCTTTTTGATGATTTTGAAACCATGCTTCCTGATGATGAAGACGAGCTGTTAGCTGGGATAATGGATGATTTTGACCTTCGTAGGTTGCCAAATCAACTGGAGGATTTGGATGAAAATGATCTGTTTGTTAATGGAGGAGGATTTGAAATGGATTTTGAACTGCAAGAGGGTCTTAGTTTTGGTATTTCAAAGATGAGTATATCTGATGGAATTGCTTCCAATGGCATTGGACCTTATGCAATCCCAAATGGCGTGGGTACAGTGGCTGGGGAGCATCCCTACGGTGAGCATCCATCAAGGACATTGTTTGTTCGAAACATCAACAGTAATGTTGAGGACTCTGAATTAAGAACACTATTTGAGGTATTATACACTTACCTAATGCTTGGATATATATATGCAATATTTAATGTTTTTGGTGATTATGCTTCTGTTTCTTTTGGTTGGAAATCAAGTTTGTGAATTAAGGTCATTGATTGAGGCTTTGTACAAGCAACTAATCCTTCAATTGAGTTATATGTATCTCTGAACACAACTGTTTTTGATAATCACGGGAGTTGGGAGATTACCAAGTTTATGTGCGAACATGTAAAAGTGAATACTTTGTAGTTGTAGTTGTACTCAATAGCAGCGCTATAGCACCATGGCGTAGCAGCATTTGAACTAATCGCTATTGTTCTGCGATATGCTATTGAGTACTACTACAAAGTGTTGTCAAATAGTGGTTATTGTTGCTCGATAGTATTCCAGCATAACAGAATTTGGAAAGCCTACTATATTCTGTGATCTGCGATTGACAACACTGATGTGAAGTATAGAATGAAACTAGAACAGCTAGATATATCATGTAGAGAATATAAAAAACAAAAAACCATAAGTTACCATCCAGGTTTGGCCAAATAGTGACTGAAAAGTGAAAACCTCACTCAGTTGCGTAGGAATTCTAGTTGTTTTTTAATTGATGTTTGTTTTTCTGCGTATAACTTGAAAAGTTCTTGTTTTTCTCCAATTATTGTTTTATTCCTCTTGTTGATTCTTTTCTTTCTTATTTGATAGCAATATGGGGATATCAGAACTTTGTACACAGCATGCAAGCACAGGGGCTTCGTGATGATATCTTACTATGACATTCGATCTGCTCGTACTGCAATGCGTGCTTTACAAAACAAACCCTTGAGACGAAGAAAACTCGATATCCATTTTTCAATTCCTAAGGTTTGATTTTATAGAATTACTTAATGTTTGACTAATTATAATTGACATTGCCTTTTTGTTATTCATCTCTGTCATTCTGTTTTGAAAGGATAACCCATCGGAAAAAGATATAAACCAAGGAACCCTTGTAGTGTTCAATTTAGATCCATCGGTATCAAATGACGACCTTCGCCAAATATTTGGGGCTTATGGTGAGGTCAAGGAGGTAATATACGATTGTCTAATATCTATTAATCTAAAATGTATTTTCTTTAGTCTCACTTAATTTTTATCTAGTACTTGGAGTAGTGTTGATTTTGTATTACAATTGCAGATCAGGGAAACACCACACAAGAGACACCATAAATTTATTGAATTTTATGATGTTAGAGCAGCAGATGCAGCTCTTAAAGCATTAAATCGAAGTGACATTGCTGGCAAACGCATAAAGCTTGAACCAAGCCGCCCTGGTGGAGCACGTAGAAAGTAAGTTCAGTTTTATCTTTGTTTTTTTGCTATAAAACGTCTTCCAGTAACAATAACTTTTCTTCTTTGTTCCGATTTCTGAATTCTTTTATGCATGGTAGTAAAGTAGTGACAAAGCTTGAAGGTTTTGACAATAGGGGGACACACGTGAATGCCTGTTATAAGGGTTAAATATATTTTCGATCCCAGTAAAATTAACAAAATTTGATTTAAGTCCTTTCAAATTTTTATTAAATCCTTGCATTTAACATATAGAGTATGTATGAAATTTTTGATCAATCACTTCTGTTTTTCATTCATATAGACATTTGAGTCTTTGGTCTTTCTACCACTTGTGGCCGTTTTCGTTTTCATTTTACAATTGTTTTCTTTGATTTAGTCTAATACGACAATAGATATCTTGTGTGAATGGCAATGTTATACATATCATTAAATCAGTATAAAACTTATGATGCATATTGTCTTGTTAGCTTGATGCAACAACTGAGTCAAGAACTGGAACAAGATGAAGCACGAACTTTTAGGAGTCAAGTAGGTTCACCTATAGCCAGTTCTCCCCCAGGTAAATATCTCCTAATCCAATTTGTTTTCTCATGGAAGAAAGGTAACTTCAATTATGAGATTAAGTTAACAGGAAATTTTTCACAGGTAGCTGGGCGCAATTTGGCAGTCCTGTTGAACCTAATCCATTAGGCTCTTACAGCAAGTCTCCTGGTTTGGGTCACGCCAGCCCTATTGGTACAAACCATTTGTCTGGATTGGCTGCAATTCTTTCCCCGCATACATCAACCTCTCCCAAAATTGCGCCGATTGGCAAGGACCCTGGAAGAGTTTCAAATCAGATGTTTACCAACTCTGCCAACTCTGGATCAACACAAGGAGTAGCTTTTCAGCATTCTATCTCTTTTCCTGAAAAGAAAGTAAACGCAAGTCCTAGGCCTATATCTGCTTTTGGTGAATCGAATTCAAGTTCATCGAGTGTTGGAACACTGTCTGGTCCGCAATTTCTTTGGGGAAGCCCGACTCCTTACTCAGAGAATTCAAACACAACTGCCTGGTCTTCATCTTCCCTTGGGCATCCATTTACATCTAGTGCCCAAAGGCAGGGTTTCCCATACACGGGTCATCGCAATCCTTTTCTTAGCTCCCAGCACCAGCATCATGTAGGATCTGCTCCATCTGGCCTTCCTCTTGAGCGGAATTTCAGATACTTTCCAGAGTCACCTGATGCTTCACTCATGAGTCCCATTGGATTTGGGAATTCAAATCGCGGTGATGGAAATTTTATGATGAACATGGGTTCTCGTTCATCTGCTGGGCATGGTATTGGCCTTTCAGCAACTACCAGTGAAATTGGTTCGCCTAATTTCGGAATGATGTCCCTACCTGGTCATGGTTCCTTGTTCCTTGGAAATAGTCTGTATGCTGGTCCAGGAGTATCTAGCATTGAGGGATTTGGTGAACGTGGACGAAGTAGGCGACCTGACAATATTGTGAACCAAGTTGAGAGTAAGAAGCTGTACCAGCTTGATCTTGACAAAATCGTCAATGGTGAAGATACAAGGACTACTTTAATGATTAAAAACATTCCTAACAAGTAAGAAAAACAACTAAAATATTTTAGTGATGCCAACAAAATCCTAGTGATCAATTTCTTGACAACTTTTGTTGTAATTACTTTTAAGGTACACCTCTAAGATGCTGCTTGCTGCAATTGATGAGAATCACCAAGGGACTTATGATTTCCTCTACTTGCCAATCGACTTTAAAGTAAGCACATCCTATATATCATTTTCGATTAGGGTTTTATGGTTTTGGTTTTGTTTCCAGGATGAATTATTTATTAATGTCTGTTCTTGCTTGCAGAATAAGTGTAATGTGGGTTATGCTTTCATCAATATGGTCTCTCCTTCACACATCGTCGCCTTCTTTAAGGTTTAAATTATATACCTTTGCATGCCTGATGATATTTTTTTTTATCTATAATTAAATTTTCATGTACATAGTTTGTAATGTAAGGATTTCCTAAATGTGACATTGTTCCAAAACTAAATATGAGTAGAAGTTCAAAAGTATTTTCAATGGCAGTTTCTGTTAAATTGTATCATTAAACTTGTTCTGGTATGGAGAAGTATGTAATATGTATGGTTAAACTTTAATAACTCTATTATGAAAACTTATGCAGGCTTTTAATGGGAAGAAATGGGAGAAGTTTAATAGCGAAAAAGTTGCTTCACTGGCATATGCACGAATTCAAGGAAAGGCTGCACTTGTGATGCATTTTCAGAATTCCAGCTTAATGAATGAGGATAAGCGGTGTCGACCAATCCTCTTTCATTCAGAAGGCCAAGATACTAGTGACCAGGTAATTTTTGCTTCATTTGCTTGAAATTGCAAGATTTCTGGCTTTACACCTTGGTCTCGAGTCTTGAACTTTGATGTCTTGCAAATGTTGTAAAGACATATGGATTTTAGACAGTTTCTCCTTCTCCTTCTTGTTACAATAATCAGGATAAAACAGAATCACGGCCCTCTTGGAAAAAGGGGTTTTCAAGGATTGGATTAGTAAATTCGATTTAAAAAGAATAAGTTGATGATTCTATATTGTTTTGAAATTTTGAGGATGTGCATCATACCGATTTTTTATCGACATTTTAAGATTATACAATTATTCTTATAAATGTTGGAGTAGTAAATTTGAGGTGAAAACTTCCCATAGCACCGCATGTAGGAGTTCATGTGACATGATTGTTGTTAACAGTCCAACATCGGATAAGATATGGCCTAAAAATGATTTTTTATAAATGAGAGCCATCCCTCACCTTACAAGTCGATTTTGTGTAAGGGTTGAGTTAGACCCAATCCAAATTCGAAAAAACCCGAGTTTGTGAACTAACTGGTTATGAGAAATGTATTGTGAAAATTGCACTAGTTATCATTTTCTCCTTTGAAAGTGTTTTAGCCACATGGGTTGTAAGACCTGTGAATTTAGTTTGTTTCTACAAAGAACTCGTATTAAATCACTTAAGTAATTTCTTGGATGGTTTTAAGGATATAGCTTAGTTTTGTTATGTAATGTTTGAGTTATCAATATTACTTTAAATTGCAACATAAAGCTGCTATTCATGTAACATTTACCTTTTGTCTGACTGTTTCTCTCTGCTACTTTACCACCCAGGAACATTTTCTATCCAGCAACTTGAATATATGTATTCGTCAACCGGATGGATCTTACTCAGGTGATATGTTGGAGAGCCCCAAGGGTAATTCGGACGATAACCTCGAGAAAGAATAACCTTTTGTTAAATATATTATTGTTCCTAGGCACCTTACATATGGTCTAGGAGTGCTAACTACTGCATAGCTGATCCTAAAGGTGTACAAAGTTGATTCATAAAAAAATATTAAAAAAAATGGTGTATAAAGATTAAGTGCTGAATCCATTTATCAACAGATGGGAGACTCTGAATGTGTTGATAGTTGTTAATAGTTCATAATAATAATCTTAAGAAAAATGCAGAAACCAAGATTTGTAGAGAAACAATTGTGTTATAACACCAGAGGAAAAGAATAACTTGGAGTTGGAGGTGTATTGCTGAATAGTAAGTTTCTACAGCAGCATGCATGCCAGATTGTGCAGGATGACTCTATCTGGGATTTGTTATTTTTTTTTTCTGGTCTTTTGAGGAATTTTACTATGTACATGTATCCAACAAATTTCCATTTTATGGGAAATGTTTGTATATAAGGGAAAAAAAATGAACTATCCTGTTTGAAATTGTTGTTCCAAATGTGAATGTACATGTTTGTAAAGATGTGAATCAGTTTCTTCAGAATGTTAGTGAAAGTCCCAATACATTGTAAAATTGGAGGTACTTTTAAGTATTATTTTATTTATCTTATTTGAATGTGTCATCCTTTTTATTAATATAAGCATGTGAAATTTAGTTAGCTTGAGTAATGTAAAATAATAAAGATTGAGCAAACAAAATTATGCATGATTGTACTTCTTTGTTATCAAATTAAGATGGCCTTTCTTTTTGCATGTATACAAATTAGTAATTGAAAAGAGAAAAAGTTAACAAAACATCCTTTATATATATATATATATATAGTATAGATTACAAATTCAAATATTTTTTACGCCTCTTATTTTTTTAACAGTATACACACCTCTTATTAAAAAATATATTTTATATTAATATTTATCTTTAGTTTAAAATATGAGAAATAGGCTAACAACGTGTTTTTGTTATGAATAACTGAAAATATGATGTGGATGTCCATTGTCCCTAAACCTTCTATATCCCCTTTTTTTTTTAGCGGCCCTAGACCTTCTATATCCTTTGTCTACTATGACTATATGACTTTATTTATTCCTATTGATATTTAGTCTCATGGCTCTTCATGTAACTGTAAGTTACATCTTTTGTATCTTATAAATGGGACATACATTGCCATGTAAAGAACACATCTGTGAAGAGAATAATAAAAAAGTTTTCATCTTCTTCTTCTTTGGTCTTATGCTTTGAGTTTATTTCATAACACGTTATCAGCACGAAGCTCTAACAATTTGAGGGAAATTGATTCTCTATTGTTTTGGTATTGCTTGCTGTTAGATATTCAGCTTGTTGTGTCACAGTTTTATGATAATGTTCTCTATTGTTTTAGTATGTTTTCTTCTAAAACTGTTTTATGTAGTTTCTTAATTTTCTTTTATGTTAATTGCAACTTTTAGTTTCTAGCTATTGTTTTAGTTATTACTTTATGCTAGTTCTTAACTTTCTCAAATAAGAATAATTACTTTCGGGCAGTGTTATACTTTCTTAACTTTGGCCATGTAGTATTGTGCTTTCTCATATTCATTTCATTGAAATTATACACATGAAACTTGATTTCATCTAGTACTATACTTTCTTAGTGAATTCTAGATAGATACACTTTACGTGTTGTTTCATGCATTGTTGCTGATCATTATACAACCAGCAAAACTATGTTTCTCACCTTTCTTTACTTATTTAGTTGTGTATAATATTATTTAAAATCATGCTTGTTTGGATATGTTGAATTTTGACATTTTTTCCCTATATTCTTCAATTGAGGCCGAGTTAGAACATTGTTCTTATTTATGTTATTTACAAATTAAGTAGATTAGCGCTCTTTTTAAAAATTTGTGTTTTTTTTATTTATTAGAGGCTCAGTTTTAATGTTATATCAGGACCTCCAATTTGATAAGTACGGTATTGTTTATAGACAGTAATTCAACTTAAAATTAAATGATATTCACTTTATAGAATACATTCAAACTTCTCCTATGTAGAGATATAAAGTCTAATCATGCTTAGAACAAAGTCTTTCTTGATGTGCATCATCAATTCTAGACTATCTTGAAAGGAGCAGGTTTTAGGGATGGATTTGCAAAAGGACCTTCAATTAAACCTTTGGCTATTTGCTTATACGCTGCTTCGGTTAAGTGAGGTCCATCAAAATTTATTAGTTTTGAAGGATCAGAGCAAACTGTTGTACCAGGCATTCCACACCAGTTTGCGTCACGGTGGTATGGTCCAATTCCTCCACAACATGCTTTCAAAATCTCGACCTTATCAGAAGTAAAGCCTACATCATTAATGCAAATAAACTAGTGAGGATGAGATCAAATGAAGTTGTCAAGAATAAATCAATGTAAACTTAACAAGGAAGTAAAATGATTGCTCCACACACCATATTGTTGTGGTGCTTCATATAAACGTTTGGCATCGTTGTAGTAGTCAAAATATACTATCTTAGCTTGAGGATGTTTCTGTCGTAATGTCTCTATGGATTTTTTTAGTTGCTCATTAAAGTATTCGATGAAAGAGTTGTAAGCTATCAAACATCCAAATTCATCATAATCCTCTTTCTTCTGGCTAATCTTTTTTGTCAATATGTCAACATTGCATCCCATTGGAAAGTTACCTGGAACCACTAGCTCAACTGCCCCTTCTTCAATTAACGCCTGGTAAGAAAAATGAAATAAATCACTATTACATTTTTGAAGATTATTATTTTTCAATATAATCTATAACTTAAACAGGATTATTCTAGAGTCGAAGTAAACATTTAATTACTTAAATCTGATATAACTTACATTGGTGATCTTCGTAATTGATTCAACTATCAAGGGAACAATCTCTCGCAATTCTGTAATAGTTTTAGAAATATGTAAAAAAACATCATTTCCACCGATCTCTCCCACTATAAATAATGATTGTTTGAAGAAGCTATCACACTCTGATTTAAAAAAAACAGAAGTTTTGTTAGTCATATAGAAAAAAATCCATGAATTTGACACAAATAATATGCAAGAAGGTAGGAGAAAAACCTTCTTTGCTTTTACACAATAAGGGTTTTAGATTTTTAAACCAGTCAAATTGCACACTCAACGAGTTATTTGTCATTGGTTTATCCACTCCACTACGATCAAAATAATATTTGCTATCAAGGGCAGTAGAACCTCCATAAGCAAAATTAACTCCCCTCTTTGTATCAGCTTGGCTTTTGGTGACATTTAAAGAGGCCGGTAAAAATGGCAACCCATATGCCTCAGCTACATTTAAAATAACAATGAGCAAATGAAATTTTCAATTAGATATGTATCAACATTTAAAATGATTGATTTTAGTTATAACAACTATATAAAATAGACTATGTTAAAGGTTTTGGTAGCATTGTTTTTTTCTTGTTGTTGTGGTTTTCAATTTAAGAAACAAAAAAAAAAAGAGTTGTAAAATTACCTATGAAATCTATGATGAGTCGTCCATCTGACATGCGTCCTGCTGGATGTTTGAAGTACGTTGAACCATAAGGACTTCTTTTATCCATAGGTGTTCTGCCAAAAGCAGCATTTCCGGTGTCACTTATAGAGTCACCAAAGTTAAAGATGGCTTCATATGGTAGAGGATTAGCATTAGAAACAATTTTTAAAAATCCACATGCAAAGGTAATACTAAAGAGAATGAAAATCTTCATGGTGTAAATGAAAGATAACAAAGAACTGATATTGATATTGATGTTTTCTATAAAATGAGAATTTGTAATCTTTATATACTTCCAAGCTTACTCCTATTATGTAACGATTTCTCTAATTTGTTAGCTGGAACTTCTTTAACTATTTTTATTTTTGTAAATATGGGATGTAAATCTAACTTTTTTGAAACAATGTTAGATCTAAATTAAAATATCCAACGCATACACATTAATGAACATGTAATTGTTATGCTTGTTTGTTATCACTTTTCTTTCTATTTTTGTTGTCTCCACTTTTTTCTCATCTAAATTTTCTAAAAACAATACGCGTACACTAAAATTAGATCTTAACAAAACGAGGGATCTTACCAAAAATAAAAATAAAAATTAGAGATCATAACAATATTCATATATTAAAAATAGAGATCATAACAATATTCATATACTAAAAATAGAGATCATAACAAATCTTTAGATCTTTATAAAAAATCTCCAGTTTTAGTTATTCTATTATATTCACACTATAGGGTGTTTCTAACAATTATTTTTGATTTATTATCTTTTTTTAGAACGAAAATAGGTTCAAGAAGTAGTTTATTACAACACCTTGATAGGAACACTCATTACAACATAGAACATTTAATTAATGAAATACCCATAAAAAAAAATTAATTAATGAAATAGACAATGATGCTAATTTTATAACAAGATTGGAATCTCACCTCACTTGTAAGAAAGGGAACTCAAACAAAATCTGACTTGCTTAAACAAAATCTAAACAAAAAGTCCAACGTGAATCTTGCTGAACATTAATTCTGAAGTTAAATATTAATGGTCAACAACATTGTTGTTTGTGGAATTCCAAACGGTTGTATTTTGATTTTCCAAATTCTATTTTGAAAGAGAATATCTACCGAAGTTGTTACTAGGTTGAGTAACGACCGATCGCTCTCTGTATGAGGTTTTGTGGCATTGTCAAAATTGTGCAAGACAGACTATCAACCACACTGCCTCCAGGATAAAACAAGCCCAGGTACAACTGTGCGGTTAACTACTGCACTGTAGAAAACCGTTCGAGAATTACACATTCAATATGTTACTAAGACCACTATTTTAATACTGAAATCAATATGGTACTGTGACCACTCTATTATGATGTTGAGACCACTCAAATATGGTGTTACCACCATTCTAGTTTTTAACTTCTCAAATTATGGTACTATGACCACTCAAGTATGGTGTTACTACCATTCTAATGTCTAACTTCTCCAAGAATTGAAGAAGAATATATTTTTAAGATCATTCTAATTATACTGAAAAAGTGACCATGATATTAAAATATTATTTATTCTGAAGAGACATAAATAATTGAAGGGACTATGCTCCTAAGAACACTATTAATTTCGAAGAGACAGAAGGAGTAGAAAAAGGGAGAAGGACTCGTTAACACAAGTCGAAGGAGGGAGAAGAGAGGAAGAGCAGATGAAGCATCAACAGTGAATTTCGATGTATTGAATGCACTGTGTTTTGGGAACAAGTAATTCACATATTAGATCTAGTACAAAAATATCTCAATTGAGCACCAAAATATATTATATTGAGTAGAAAAATATATTATCCAATACAAAAATATATTTGAGTACATATTTGTTTGTGCAATATATTATCCAAAATATCTCAATCGATTCACTATGTTGTTTTTTGCCAAAATATTTCACTTGTCACCCTTTTCTATATACACTCACTTCCTTATAACACCCAAACCACTGAATCATTTGCATTTATTCTCTCTAGAGTTTCCAAACCTCATTGTCCTTTTGTTCTTGAGATTAAACACTTTCTAAATAATTGTGGTCCTTTGAGTCATAGATTGCTAGAGTGCTATAGGGATTGTAATTTGATTGCTTTCAAGGTTATTGATTGGGAATCAAGGATATAAAATGAATTGAATAATTTCATTCCACCTCCAAGGGTATTGGGGGTTCTTTCTAAAGTTCTTGTGTTCAAGAGGATCCAATTGCCGGACGGAGCATCGAAGAGCTCGAGTGAAGAGCTTCAAGGGTTGGACAGGTGATTGGGGATTCGAAGGCATCCAGAAGCACGAATTTCAATGGTTGTTTGAAGATTGGGGGAGTGATTGCATAGGAATTGAAGAACTAGGGTAGTTTCAAGAAATTATTGTAATAACAATGTAATCAAACAATCATTTTCTAGTGGAAGTCCTTAGTGGAGACGTTTTTCGTGATGAAGAATAGATGTATCCCAAAGCGAAGACGAAAGGGTGACCTACTATAAATCTCGGTATCATTTCTCTTCCTTATCCTCCTTAATCTTGATTGTGTATTTGTTTGCTTGATAAATTGTTGGAGTAGAAATTGAGTGTGATCTAGGTTTGTTTTGTTAAACTTTAATTAGTTCTTCGAATAAGCTTTTATCTCACTTTATATCGATCACACTTGGTTTCAATCTATTGTCAATTTATCAAACACCTATAAATTGTGTTCATTAGTATAATCAATTAGGGTTAATATATGTTTACCCCCCTATAATATTAGTGAAATCCGGTTTACCCCCTGTAAAAAAAATTGTTTAGATTCTAACCCTGTAATTTGAAGATTTTTGGTTTTGGACCTTACAAAGTCAATGATATGGCAGGGGGTAAACCGAAATTCTCACAAATTACAGGGGGCGAAAGTACCTTAAATTTTGTAATTTGATTCCATGAAGGTCCAAAAACAAAAAATCTTCAAATTACTGGGTTGGAATCTAAACAATTTTTTTTACAGGGGGGTAAACTGAAAATCGCTAATAATATAGTGGGTAAAACATATATTAACCCTTGATTAATTGCTCTTAGGTTTCGTTCGAGATTCCCCTTGTTTTGTAACTTGTGTGAATATATATTAACCCTTGATTAATTGCTCTTAGGTTTCGTTCGAGATTTCCCTTGTTTTGTAACTTGTGTGAAAATTATTAATAATAGATTGTGTTAAGATTTGACTTTGAATCTCTCAATTCCTATTGAATCTAATTATTTGAACATAGTCTTAATAATTTTGTCATTACCATTGAATCAAACATAAATGCAATACGTCGTCAATTGTTTTCAAAAATCGCTTTCTCTATAAACTCGATAAACTTTTAAATCGTTATTCACCCCTCCTCTATCGCGTATTACCTTTGCATATAAACCAACATATTCATGTATAACTATCCAAGCTTATTCCATAAAAACAAGGGAAATGTTAAAGATTTCCCTTGGGGCATTGGATAAGAGAACAAAAATAGAAATTTTGTGTTGGAAAGTGATAAAAAGTGGTCAAGTCAACTTGTAAAAAGTTTACAAATTGTTGTTTCCAACGTAAAACTACTAATTTTGGTTATCTTAACTAGTGCCCTAAGGACACTTGTTAGCAAGACCCTAAAAACAATAAGCTATTTTGCCATAGATGCATCAGAAGTCGGTTGTTTCTATAGATCTCGATTCGTTAACCATAGTAGGAGCCATACACAGGGATATGTTAAGTTATATATGAAGCATAAATAGTAAACAATCGATTAAGCGGAAAAATACGAGGAATAGTTATTGAAATTCAATCCCAATAAAACATTATTTATTCTATTTATGTTTACTTTGATCCACGTCACTAAAATACTTTTATAATCACTTGTTCAAAAAATCTATGTTACAAACATAAATCGAGCTATGTGGATTCAATATTTTATTGTTTGATTAAAAGCGACATACTTACCGGTTTGTTGACAAAAGCAAAAATCCTCTTTTTTCAGTGTCATTAAAAAAGATAAGTATATTTTGTTACACATGAAAATGCTAAATATATATACTTATAGTTTTAATCAAAATCAAAATGCTTTTAATCAAAATAAAATTTTCATAAAAACAACTATTTATAACTTTAACGCATTAATGCAATAAAAGAATGGACCGACGGACGTACATAGAGTGCCCTTCGTTTTGGATAATGTGAATGCATTAATGATCGTTAAGACTGAGTTGGAATTTTATTAAAAAAGCATTTATTTTCGCTTGACTCAAAAAGAGCATTTACTTTATTGAATATACGAATATGAAAACATATTTTATAAGGAAAAATAATTAAAAATTGAAAACGTAATATTTTTTTCATCTATTTAGGAGAATTAAAAATATTTTTCCTTCTTGCTAGTTATTATATAATTGATCTTTTACTCAAAAAAGAGCATTTATTATATTGACTATCTAAAATTGGGAACAACCTCTATATAGTCAAAAACTTAAAATTAAGGGAATCAAGTATATTGTGCTTTCTTGTTCGATATTGTATAAACATTACAGTGTATAATCAAACCAAAATCATATCATTTTCAAAAAATCCTCATAAACTTTACATAAGAGTATAACACCTTTGTTTTCTCTATCAACCTCTCTCCCTCACCAATATTATTCCAGATAGCAAGATATGGCACATAACTTTGACATGATCAGTTCGTTACCAGACACATTACT
>Ga0315914_1003057_pt1 | contig 25549 bp, 11 predicted proteins | sample MpolenodulesMG_FD_203920 | JGI IMG/M metagenome (GOLD analysis project Ga0315914, IMG submission 203920) | Medicago polymorpha root nodule microbial communities from Los Angeles, California, United States - elongated nodules | ecosystem: Host-associated > Plants > Roots > Nodule | place: USA... | reverse complement strand
TATATATATATATATATATATATATGAAATCCATTTTCATATGTTTAAATTAGTTCAGAGACTTATTTAAAAACAATAAATTATTAAGGGACTTATTTTGACAATAGGATGTAATTGAAAAATATAAAATAGCTCATGAACTTTATTACATTTCTTTTAGTTTTAGGATCGATTTAAAAAATTTCAAAGACGTGAAAATTAATTAACACATTTTTTAATCAATTCTTAAACTTTCTTTGAAAAAATGTTTTTAATTTTTTTTAAGGAATGTTTTTAAAAAAATTGTTTAGTTGTTTTTTAAAGGAAAAATGGGATGGTCAAGTTGAAAATAGTTAAAACCTTAGATATTCCATTTTGATTTGTTAAAAAAAAAAAACACATCTCTTTTTGAAAAAAATATTAATTAATCTCATTTCACATCGGTATAAAACTAATTTACAATGAAGTTTATGTCTATATTGGTTAAAAAATACATCGCTTTTGTTTATCTATGGTCCAAATATCAACCACAATTTTTCTTTTATCATAACATAATTAAATTTTATATATTTCATTTGGATGCGCATCTGATGTAAATTTATTTTACACATGAATCCATTAATGCGTTGTTATATCATTTAATGAATATAAAAACATATGAATTGTTATATCCATTAATTGAGATGACAACATATCATATGATGCATATGTAAAAAAACTTTACACCGACAATTCATAGATTTTAAACTCAAATTTTTATATTATCTTTGTTCCTTATTATAAAAGACAATTCACATTATAGATTTATTGAATAACTGATGTATAAAAAAATTTGTCGGTTATTCAGATATATACATTGGTTATTCAATTAAAAAATAATTTGTCTACCATAATAAGAATAAGAATAGAGATAGTATAAAAAAAATTAAATAAAAAAGAATCGTATATTAACATGTCATTCATGCATATATCCCAATCCCAAATTTCTCCAACTGATCAATCTAAAACTACACATCATTCCACAACCCTCGACATACCGTTACCCCTACAAAGCAGTTCTTTTTATAATCTTCTCCAAATTCTCTTACGTTGTCACAAAACAATTCACAACAAAAAAATGTTCCGCATAAGCAACACATTGGTTGGAACCCTAAACATTCTAACCTTACTGCTTTCACTCGCTGGCATGGCTGGTTCTGCATACATCCACTTCCACAAAACCGACTGCCTTAAAGTGTTGATGTATCCTCTTCTCTTCGGCGCCTTCTTTATTTTCGTCGTATCGGTTCTTGGAATAACGGGCTCGATGTTCCGTATCAATGAGGCTCTCTATGCTTATCTTCTTGCAACGTTTTTTGTTATATTAGCGTTCATGTTGTTCACTGTTTTTGCACTGTTTGTGACTAATAAGGTTGTTGGTCAAAAGGTTTCTGATAAAGGTTTTGGAGAGTATAAGGTTGCGGATTTTTCGCTATGGTTGCAGCAATATGTTATTAATGATAAAAATTGGAATGATATTAAGAGTTGTTTGGTGGGTGTAGGTTTTTGTCACCGGAATCTTTCGGCAGCGCAGGTTAGTCATACTTCCTTTTTAAATTGTAGTTGCGGTTGCAATTGTAATTATCATGCAAACCTAAAATATAAGCGATTGTGGCCGATGTAGTCACAATTGCAATTGCGATGATATTGTAAAGACTTTTAAAATCTTTATAATATGGTTGCAATTGCAATTGGACTATGTAACTTAGCACTATAGTTATAGTTGTGCCTAATAACGATCATATTGCAGAGAATTGTGGTCAAATACGATATTAATATATACAGTACATTTGGAGCGTGAATTGTCATTGTATTTGCACATGTTTTGTTTGCCATATATTTAATTGGTGTAAAAAATATTGTATTGTAGCAAATTAAAATCTAGATAGTTCAATTTGAATTCATTATGAAAATGCCCAAATCTACACATATAATAATATGTTGATGAATAATGTGAGAATGATTAGAAGTTTTGTAAACTAAATAGTTATCATCATCCATTGATCCCGAATTTCTAAAAAAAAAAAAAACCGTCTATTGATCCTAGGTGGGTGAACAAACAATCCAATACTCTGCAATAACCGTCTAATTTGATGAATATTCTGAGAATGATGATAAGTTTTGTAAACTAAAACTAGTTATCATCATGGTAGTATTATAGGCAAATGCGACCAAAAATTTCGGGTTTAGTACTACTTGTACTCGTCCATTTTCTAAATATATTAATATTTTTGCTGATAAAAAAAAACTGCGGTTACGATGTCGCCGAGCACTACGATGTGAATTGTGGTTCCGTTTAGTAATGTTTCTTGTATTGTTTTTCTGTTTCTAATAGGTTGGATGCTGTAAGCCACCAGTGCAATGTGGATTCACAATGAAAAATGCAACATTCTGGGAAGTTCCAAAAACAGGTCCAGCAGTGAATGATACAGATTGCTTCACATGGAAAAACAAGGAGAACAAACTGTGTTATGATTGCAATTCATGTAAAGGAGAAGTGTTGGCTAACATAAGGAACCAATGGAGATATCTCACAATATTCAATGTTTGTGTGCTTATTCTCCTCACTAGCATATATGTCTTAGGTTGCTATGCCATCAGGAATAATCGAAGAAACCAGCCTTTGGTGTACCATCCATATGGAATTAACCGTTGATGTTGGAATTGACTTGTCTTTAAATTAACCTTGTATTTAGTGTTATGACAGTTTTTAAAATATGTGATTTGGTAAACAACCTTGTATATTTTGTTTTAGTGGAATTACAATACAATTTGTTTTTTATCTCTATTTTTTTTCTTGTAATTGGATTTTAAGATTCCAGATGGACATATGAGAAGATGAATGTGGAGACATTTCTCTAAAGAGTTTGTAGCTCTATTGCACGAACACTTCTGATTGAAAGCATGTCTTAGTGTCCGACACATGCCGTGTCCGACACCAACATAAAATTGACACTTGTGATTACATTTAATTATGTCATATTCACAAAATTTTACTGGTATCGATGTGTCTATGTTAGTGTTGTGTCTGGTGCCCGTGTTTGTGTATGTGCTTCATTTGTATCAATTCACCTGATTCCAAGTGAATTCCTCCTTTTTCTGAGGTATTTTGTCCCTTTCAACTGAAGCAACTGAGTTAAAGCAACCATGACTCGCACCATCACCAGATAAACACTAAAACTTGATGAACGTGGGAGAAGAGAAAAGAGGTGCAACGGTGTGATCATTGAGCTCTAACCACGAGCTATGGTGACAACTTCCAACAACATAGCAAACACGAAAACGAAGTCATTGATTGAGAAATGAAGTATGGCAGAGCTGTCTGCTAATTTGCAGAAGCTGCTGACATACTTCGCAAAGGCCATGTGGCAGGGGAAGGATCCATTCATGTAAGGAGGAGTGGCGGCGAGAGTTTTTAACCTATCAGTTGTCCATGGAAAATCAATGCTCTAATCATATGGGTTGCTTTAATATCATGTTAAGAATTAGAGGAAGAGGAAAACAGAGAGCCAAAGCTTGAAAGCTTGAGAGAGTAAAACACAGATAAAAGTTTTATTATAGAAGGTACAAATGAGTTACAAGGGAGGCTACTTATACAAATTATTTTGTAATCTAATAGAAATCAAACTTTCAATTAATAAAATTCTTATATTTTAGAACTTTGGCTTTGTTCCGCAAGTTGCTGCCGCAAAACCCTTCTCATAACCTTGTTTGAGGCTGTCCTAGGAAGAGACGGCACTGGTACTACTTGAGAGACCTACACAAACGAGCATGTATTTAGAACACCAAACTATACTATGATGATGAACTTTATGAATATGTAGAAATTAATAAGTACCCTGAATAATGGATTAAGAGTTTTTTGGAGAGCTGAATTAAAAGACATCCTCAGTTTCTGTAAATCTTGTGGTGTGATGTTTGAATTCTTCAGTACAACAGCTACAGACAACTGCTCAGGACCTCCACCAGAAGGTGGTATCCCAATGGCAGCTGTTTCCACAATATTACCATCTACTCCGTTGCATATACGTTCAATTTCAACCGAACTCACCTATCGAAATAACATGATATGTCAGAGCATGCTAATAAAGTAGAATGCACATGCACTTGAATAGAGAAACTAGTTTATTAATAAAGAAAACAAAATAAAATTTAGATTTATATGATTGTAACATGGAGCAAATTATAAGTAAAAAGGCTTAACAACACAAACTCATGTCATTTATTTGATATCATATTCTATCTATCTTTGTATCTTATTATTATTTTCAGTAACTATACATCATGCCCCAATTTATATTCCAAAGATGAAGAGTTTGTATTCATGCATCCTATGGAGGTTGATATCATATAATGATTAAGATTCATATGCCAATGAAGTGTTCATGGTCCTATCCTTACATTGTTCTACCAGTTGTGTATTATTACATTTTATTTTAGACAACAAGGTTAAGGACAACAGGGGAAGCTATACCATATTCCCCAGGCATTACCTAATATTCTAATACATTATTAATTATTACTATTATTATTATAGAGAAAAAAATTACCTTGATTCCTCCAAGGTTCATTGTATCATCTGCACGACCATGCGCATGATAATATCCTCTAGATGTACGGTCAAATACATCTCCATGTCTTCGTAAAACCTGGCTAGAGAGAAACTCAACTGTCAATATTCAAGAATTCAAGATATCATAAAAGAGAATTGTATGTCTACCTTTCCATTCCAGAGAGGCATTCCCTTGAAATAGACACCAAAATGATCAGCATTCAGCAGTGTGTTTGATGCCCCAAGCATCAGGGAGCCAAGAGCTAACTCACCTATTCCTGGAACTTTATGTGGCTGTAATGGAAAAGAAGATTGAACTTGAGTTGAAGTATTTAATCATCTCATTGGTTTGTTCAAGAAAGCAACATGATGTTGCAGTCTTTCAGAGATCATTTGAATTTTTAGAAGATTGGCAGACACAAGATAAAAACTTATAGAACAAAAACAATATATAGAATTTCAATATTCTTAGTAATTGTAATTATAAAGACATAAAGGTTTGTCATAAGACTCATAACTAAGAAAGTAAAAAATCAGCTTTATGTCATTTATGCATACAAGAACTGCATATGGTTCACTAGCTCGCTAAACACTGATAATTGTTCAAAAGTAAAGTTGAATGAATAGTGCTTACAATAGGATGTCCATCATCTGCAAGAATAAACAAATTGCAGCACATTGCCGGTGTGCTAAAAGCAGCCAATGACTGAGCCTGCAGTAATGATCCAGTGACGAATCCACCCCCAATCTCTGTACCACCACAATATTCTATGATAGGCTTGTAACGAGCTCTTCCCATCAGCCAAAGGTATTCATCTACGTTCGATGCTTCCCCAGTGGATGCAAAGCAACTACGGTTAAAATAATAGTTCCAATCAGATGCTGCATAATCATAAATTCGCATTCATGTGGTACGCTGTTAGTGTATTAGGGTAGTTGATTAAATAGTGCTCACCGGATAGCAGACCAATCATAGCTGGATGTAGAATTTGCATTTCTCCAGCTCCGTACAAGACTTGGAATCACACCAAGCATTGTTACTTTAGCATCCTAACAGGTCAAAACAGCACCCAATATGAATAAAACAGCAGAACATGTTCGAAAAAACGCGCAGTACACCCGTAGCCATCTTAATCGCGGAAACTTAGGGCTGTCTTCATTGCTGACCCCAGCACCTTCCTAGTGCTGAATGTGAGGTGATATTGGTAGTGATAGAAACTTATGTGACTGTGCCAGTCTATGAATATCAAAAGTTGATAGGCAAGAAAAGATAAGGGAACAGTTGAAAATTAAGACGGAAGGATGTTTTATACCTGTACAAATTTGGCAAAGCCAGAGCCAAGTGGGGATCCATTATACAAAGCCATTGAAGCTCCATTTAACAATGATGCATATACTAGCCATGGCCCCATCATCCATCCAAGATTAGTGGGCCAGCAAACTACATCACCTTTACGAACGTCCAAGTGGCACCACGCATCTGCAGCAGCTTTTAGAGGAGTAATATTGGTCCATGGAATTGCTTTTGGATCACCTATACCACAAAGTTAGACAACAATGAGATTTGGGCCAGATTAATAAAGTGATTGAAGTCTTAACACTGGACTAATATTTTGACCTCAAATTTCTTGTATCAAGCTTTTTTGTCTAAATACGTAAGATTTCAGGACAAAAATACAAATGTTAACTTGCCTGTTGTTCCAGAAGAAAAGAGAATGTTTGTAAATGTTTCTACTGGTTGTTCTGCAGCTATGAATTCCTTGCCTCTGTATGTTACATGATAATAAATGGGAATGAGGATTGAAAGAGACTATGATAATCAAAACTATTCATGCTGAAGAGCTTTCGGATCATATGTAAACATCACACATAAGAATGTTGAAAGGATCCGAGGCATATCACCTAACAATGTTTTTGCATTTCAGAAATTCTATAACTATAAATAAATCAAAATAAAAATCAAAGGGCATACTTGATTTTATCGACTCTCTCCAAAAAATCACACCATGAAAGGTCACCGTTACGCAGTTGCATGCTGAATCCAGAGCCTCTAGTTGGGATAACTATTGCCATGGGAGATTGGGCATCCACAACTCTACTGCATTTGGGAAGCAGGTCAAGTAACGACGTGAGATATCAAATTATTGATAAAGGAGACAACTCAACTGTTAAAAGGATTTTCACCTGTAAAGAGGGAGGGCTTTATCGCCACGAAGTATGAGATCCTGATAAGTAGCAGAGGGAAAGGAGAGCAAAGAATAAACAAGAAAAAGTAAATAACTACAACAATGTAATTAGTCACATAATTGAAACCTAACAACAGCAATAGTAGATATGTATCAAGAAATAAACTAGCAATTTTAAATGTGTTGAAATTATTTTATTATAGGCAGGGAAGAATAAAAAGAAAGGATAGAGACTAGATATTCTAAATTTGACATCGATTATGTAAAGGACATAAAATACAAAGTTTTAATTCCTATTTTCACTACATTCATAATCCTAATTAACTAATGGAACAACTTTTGAAATACAATGAAACATGGAAACCACTACATAGAGATCATCTCATGATATTGTGAGATGTTTTCTTGTTATTCTAACACTTCGCTTCAAACTAAAGCTTACTAAGATTTTATTTGTTTTGAAGGTTAACATTTAGGAAGAAACAAAAGTAGGCTCCATAAGACAATTGGGGATATTTGAGAGATCCGCGAGGCAAGCACTGTCGGAGCGATGACTCATTATGATTCATGATGACCAGGATAATTCTGAAGAGCTGATTGGTATATTACCAAGGAAGAAGAGACATCAGTGAAATGACGATAAATGGAAACTCTTGGCAAGTAATTATGAACAGCAAGTACAAAAGATCTTATAAATTCATTAAAAAAAATATTGCAAGCTTCATCAAAACTCCTGGGACGAAGGGCTTGTGTGAGTTATATCCAACACAAGTTGCTATAAAATATTATCAATTGTAAGAAAAGTTACCACTAGCATGATTCATCTTGTGAAAAACAAGCAACCACCCAAATGATCAACTCGTACAAAAGGATTACAATGACAACAATCACCATCAACGTTTTATCACTATTTTACCTATTGTATGGCTTTCTTTAAGTGCTAGCATAACATTGAGGTAGACAAAGAGAGTTGAAAAATGTTTATCATGCTTCTTTTTTGCAGTAATGAATCATATAAGTGATTACTTCTCCAGTTGACTCATTTTTGTGATGAATTCTTTCTCACGGATGAACCATACACTAGTAGTGACTTATCTCAGTTATTACTTACGCCAGGGCAATGCTGTCTAACCTATCTCTAGTCCAAAAGTGGGACTGCATTACACTATTTTTTTCCTTAAGTGTGTTCGGATAAAAGCTTAGCTTAAGCAGGACTATAAGAATAATTGAACATATCTCATAATATTTTGTATTTCATAATAAATAAAGTATCTTAGAAGATCTCTGAGGAGTGATGCCCACTTGAAAAGATTCATCATATTTCATTATTTGTTTACTCGTTAAGTTTGGATTAGGAGTCTAGTACTAGTATAAATAAGGTTGGTAACTTGAATTTTGTGTCAGATCAAATCAATATCAATATCAAGTCATTGAATCTCTATTCTCTCTTCTATTCCTTTCCTGCCCAAAATCCCAATTATTCAACAGTAATCAAACAATTACTTGGCAGGAAAAAAAATCAATACAATGTGTACAGAGAATAAAAAGAAAAAGTAATCAAAAGATATTAGGGATTAAACCTGAGTAAATATGACTTTTGCATTTGATATTTTAAGCCTGGTTGATATTTCACGTGGCGCAAAACTATCAGCTATGGATACAACTACATAACCTGCAAGAACGATAGCTAGGTAGATGACCACAGATGTACAATTCATTGGCATATCAATTGCAATTGCAGATCCTTTCTCCAGACCCAGTGATTCAAGAGCATATGCAACTAACCTACAGTTAACAGAAGCAACGTAGTTTCATTTGGCTGTTTTCAATACTGAAACTAGAAAATATAATTTTAGACTAACCACACTGTGCACCATTTGAAATTCAAAAGTCTACCATGAAAAAAAAAACTCTGGTATAAATCTATCACCTATACTTTTTGGCACAAGTTGGTTAGACTGACTATCTTTAAATTGAGTATTATCAACTTCAGATAGTGGAGTGTAGCTGTGGACCTCAAAAATGTTGTAAGGGCTAGTGGGATGATAACTTTTCTGAAATTTTAATACATTTAATATGATTTATACTATGTATATAAGAACGTAACAACTAGATGTGACTGAGACTGACCCGTGAGGATAGTGAAAATGACAACAGGAGTGAGAAAAAGTGAAAAAGGAGAAGCCCAAATGCTGCTCCGATATTTTGTTTTAATTGTGAAGTTCCTATCATGTCCCAGTCGAAGACCATAAAATAAATTTGAAGAGAATTTTTGGAAATTTTCATCTCATTCTTACGTGCGGCGTTATCTTGCCGCGACAACTGTTATGTTGGCCACTACAGCAGTTTCTACGACCATTACACTAAACTGCTTTGCTATTGTGTGTCCTGTACCATCTACATGCGGGCCGCTACACTAGTAAGGCACCCTATTTGACAATATTGCTTCAAATATATGTTAGAAAGCATGTAAAGAGTTTGCGTGTGTGTGCTCCTTTCTCCAAGACAGAAACTTGCACTCGGTCCTATAGATATGCATACCTCGCCAGCCAAATCTTATAAAATGTAAAAGTATCTCTTAGGACATTATAAAGTTTGGGAAAACTGCGGCATAAAGCCACCGTCTATATTCTCTGCTACTGTCTATATTCTCTGGTATAATTGGTCCAAACCAAAATCTACCAAATTTCAATACTCAAGCCATCAAATTGAATTTTATACTCTGGTAGTGCAGGCCTATCAGCCAACACTTTCAAGTTGGAAATTCTCATGAAAGCTATCATTTCTGGTCAAGAATAAAGTCAACTTATGATATACTAAACAAATTTTCTGTTGCCAGCTGCAACAAAAAAAAAACTGACAATAGGGTTACACATGAAGTTCAACAACTTAAGGTGGTCCTTGGTTGATTAATGACTTTTAAAACGAAGTTGATAGAAACTGGTATCGACACTAAAAATGGATTACAAAACCAGGAAGCAGAGCTCCTTTTAGAATGGTGAGCAATGGAGAATGAAATTGTTAGAAACTAGTACCAAAATACACGTTAATAGTAGAAACTGACTTTCATTGATGGCAGAAACGTTTTCAACAGACAATTACTCACACTCTAGATAATATAGAATTCACACATAAACTAAGGAAAAATATATTATACACAATTACTATCCAAGAAATTCGAGAGTCATGGCCTTTCCATCCAGGAATTAGAGAGCTTGGTCTCTCCCTCCCATAACAAATCAGAAATATCCCATAATCACTTTATCCTTTCCTGTCTATATTTATTCTAAAACAGAAACACACATAACCCATAACTGCTATACATAACTGACACATGATAAAAGCATAACTACCCATAACCGCCATCATAAGAAGTCCAATTCGATTTGTTACCATGTGTGTCTCTTATAATCCTGCATAACCTCCTTCGACCCATTCCTCTCTATCCTACTGCTCTCTCTCTTATCTAACAAACATGTGTTTAAGAAAGGTCCATAAGAAACCAATCATGTCAACCCCGTAAAAAGAATAGGTTGAGGCAGGTTGCGCATACATAGCTATAGCAGAGAGAATAAAATAGAGAAATTTCAAACATCCACTTTAAAAATGTGATGAGTAACTATGAAGATATCCATTGAACAATTCATAGCTAAATCATTTAAGAAATAAAAAACTGTAATAACAAATGAATAGGCTATTTGCAGCATACCAAACCTCTTGACGCAATTCCTCAAGTGTCATCCTTTGAAGAGGGAGATCGTCTTGTAGTTCATCACGCCATAATATTACTGTGTCATTCAAATTTCTTTTCCCATTCAAATTCAAGCAATTCTGTGCAGGATTAATTGATGCTCCAGGAAGCCATTGACCACTTGGGTATGAGGACGAACCATCCTTGGCGAGATTGTCACGTAAGATGCATTCAGGTTGTTTAGAAAATGATATGTTCATTTCATCCAGCACAGTTTTCCAATAAACCTGAAACAATACACAATAACAATGACAAACATGGCCAAATATAAGAAAACTTAAAAAATTAAAAATAAATAATAAGATTATCTTAGATGGACCTCAGGGTTTGAGACTGAAAATTTCTGGAAATCAGCAAAGCTTGTAATTGGATCCTTATATAGTGAACCCAGAAACTCTTTACCCCTCTTCTCAAGCAACCGACCGACATTTGTTAATGTAACACTTTCCCTAATCACAACAAACAAAAGAAGTACACAACCTTTTACTTCATAATCATAACTTCAATTATCACACATTTTTCAAAATTTCATCATTCACTTGATACAACTTCTACCTAACTTAAAAAATGAATAGGTTAATAACATATAGAAATTACAGGTTTTCACTAAAGTTATCTCACTTTAACTGAAAATTTGAAGAATTATAGCTTATCTTTTATACAAGAGGTTGTTTCCAGGACTTGAAACCGTGACCTTTCAGTCACGGGTTCAAGTCCTGATACACCAAATGGTGGGACCCCTTCCCAGACCCTGCGTATGCGGGAGTTTAGTGCACCGGGCTGCCTTTTTCTTTTATTGCTTATTTTTCTTTAAGGAAAAAGCTTAGACTAAATGACTCTCGAGAACTCGAAAAAGCTACAAGGCTCAAAAGCATTTACACATGTACTACACTAACTAGGTCCTCACATCAACAGCGAGATTTGAACTCACACCCTTATGCGACATTCCAATTACACATCTAGTAGAAAAAATTGCTATTACAGTTACACCATATACATAACATAAGTAGCACCGACACTTCAGATGAAATGTATCTAACACAATAGATACGTTGTTATACTCAATCATTTCTAATTATAAAATTATTTACGATGTCTAAATGTCATTTTCGTGTCCGGTATCCATTTTTGAACTAACTAACAAATTAATAACCAAAAATAGTCTATGATGATAGTGTTAAGAGAGCATACGGGTCGGGTACCCAAGCGGGCGGGTCAGGACCATAATCTTTGAAGCAACCATAGTACAACATCTGATGAAACGAAAACGGAAGTTCAGGGCTGAGGATGTTCTTGGTGATGTTCTGCCACGTGGCAGATGCATCAGTTCCATGAATTTCTATTAATTCCGTGAGACGCATGTGGAGAGTTGCAGCGTGCTCTCTCGCAATTCCAAGGGATTCAATATCAGACACAGAGATAGAAGATAAGGATTTGTAAGCCATTTCTAACTCACTTCAATTTTCTTTCTTTGAATTCAACCTGAAATAACGTAAGTAATGCATAAGATTTAGATATAGTTGTTTGTTTATATCTAAAATTCAGAAGAGTTTTGAAACCTTTTAATTCTGTTTGTGATTTTACAAAATACAACAAGTACAATCAGCACATCCGATGTCTTTTTTTGACATTGACATTCAATGTATCTTATTCTTATCTTATCTTATTAATTGATTTAAGATTATTTATTTAATTGAATGATTTAAGACTTGTAATAAATATAATAATAAATAGAACAATCATATCATGACAAGTACTGACTAAAAGGATAAAGAAGACAGCCAGGACAACAGCCAAGCATGGTTGCAATGTTCGATCTTCAAAAACTTGGTGCGTGGCCCAATAATAATAATAACAACGTCTTGTTAACGAGTGTTTCCGGAGCACTCTTTAAGTATATTAAATAAAATAATTATTCTTTTAAAATTTAAAAGTTTTTAATTCTCAATGCACTGATTACACAAACTTTTATAAAAAGTTACTATTTAAGGTCCTTAACCAGTACCTCGGGGACACTAGTTAACATTTTCCTAATAATAATTCCCAAAAATAATAATAATAATAATGCTCAAAACACTCTTTTAAAAAAAAATGCTCAAAACATGGCTAACTAATTTATTATCATAAAATGAGCTCAAAGGCATGAGTAGAATAATAGGAGTTAGAATGATCATGGTATATTTATGAATATGTCACATATTCTGCATTACATCTCAAAATCAAGCAATTTATTTTAATTGATTAATAAATTTCATAAAAAAAACTAATTGTTCATGAGAATCTAAGTTAAATTAATCATAAAACAATTCTTGGTCATAATTTATTTAACAAAAAAAAAAGAATTGGAAGAAGTTTAATGTGAGAGAAGGGCTACCCAACACATTTTTTCAACAATTTCTTTAAACTTTATTCTTTTATTTTGTGAAATTTATACGAGTTCTACTACTTTAAGTGAGACCCTTTTTTAAAGTATAGAGCTCACATCAATCATAATTATCAATATTGAAAAACGGTGTGGTCAACCCAAAAATTAAAGCAGAGTGGGAGCAAGGAACGGACGCTATTTAAAAAATGTGGACAATAATAATAAAATAATACATTATTAAGTATTAACTAAGAACCAATACAATTTTAAAATAATTTATTAATTATTAATATAAATGTCAAATTAAAGAGATAGAGAAGAAGATAAACGCACATATTTGTTTAGGAAGTTCCCAGATCTTCTTTACTATGGCTACATCTGTGATAGACAAATTGACAAATGCACCAAATCGTAACAAATAATAAAGTACTAAGTTTATCGTCTTCACATGGATTGTTGTTCAACTTAGTAATTAACGGAATTTATTTGAGTAAAAACAATAAAAGAGATAAATGGGTTGCAGGTTTTTAAATTGTCATGTACAATATTCCGATGTTTAACGACGATTGGGTATCCTTGAATCTCTTCTCCTTCTTTGGGTGGAATATGAAGTTAATTATTATTTTATGTCCTGTCTTGATTCGAGAAAGTATGATATAATCCCGTGATATAACAATGTGAAGTTTCAAATCACGTCGTTCCCCTGAAGATGAATCAAAACCCTAACAATCATACTTAGATTCAATTAAAAGTGATTAGAAAATAGGTAACTTACTAATGTCTTGTTCGGACGGAGGTAGGGTTGTTAATGCTATACCTACACCTAGAGATCAGGTCAACATATAATTGAAAAGAACTGAAAACGGACATATACAAATTAAATCAAACACTTGAATCATAAACTAAATAAAAAAACTTTATTAATTGAATCCAACAAATAAGAATAAGTTCATTTTGGAACCATAATCAAGAGAGGTTTAGTTGCACATGGCAACCGACATCATTACAAAGCAATAGAAAAACATACCCTATAGAGAACAAGAGGAGGAGGAAAAATCTTCTGCCTTGAAGCTCTGGTGCTTGACTCTTTCCTTATACCACTAGCTTTCTGAATGAATAAGAGTGTGTGTAAGAATCTCTATTAAAAGTGCATCATTACTTAGGGTTTAAGAGATGAGAATTGAGCTTGTTTCACCTTTCTAGCTTGAAAAACAAGCAAAATAAGCTTTTTGCCCGCATGAAGTGACACACAAGGGCACATGTGGCAGTAGCCCAGGTGCGAATTTTGTAGTTATGTCCTTTTTTGAGCGTTTTTCCATCTTAAAATGCCTTGGAATTTGGGTTGAATTTTTCTTAACTTGTATTGTCTTCAAAAACTTTTAAGAACCATTGATCTTTATTCTTCATATCTCTAATCCTTCATGGGATGTCTTGTTTTGCCAATTTGTATGATTTCTCACTAAAATGACCCAAAACACCTACGGAGTTGAATGATTTAGGATAAAAGTGAATTACAATGACTCGAATGAAAACAATACCAAAATGGTCCTTAAACCATTGACAACCTCTCTAAATGACCTCTTATTTTCCTTCAAATGCAAATAACATAATTAAAAACATAGCTTAAAATATCATATGTTTCTCCGTCATCAGTCTGCCCCAAATTTCAAATGGAAATGAGATATATATTGTGTTTGAAAAATTGTTTACAAGAAGAAAAATACACCAAAAAATAAAACGCAACTGTCAACTTAATCCTTTGTTGTTAATGATGAATTCACCAACCGTCTTCAAAGCCTTCACTCCGAATGAATCTGTCTACACGATTTGTGAGAAACCCCTGAATTCAAATCCAATTTTGGGAGAAAAATCCTAGAAATTTTGGTGACAATTCTCCAAATAACTTCAACCCAATCTACTAAATTTATAATTCCTATATTTAACCTCGTCTCCTAATCTAAATCTAACATCCAATTTTAAAATGATTATGTTTATGAGAATTAGAAGGTTTGAGAAGAATTGGAAGGTTTGAGGCTGTTCTTTGGAATTAACAATGTCTTATGTTTGAGGTGAGATGCTAGTAGAACTTGGTTATAAAAAAATAAAAAGAATGAAAAAAAATTGTAGACTAAGCCATAAAAAAAGGTCTACACGAAAAAAGTTAGAAAAAACAAGAGCCAAGAAATCAAAAATTTGGTTTCCTAAAAAAAAATAGTTTATATTAGTACTCATGTTGTTTTGGCAAATATAAGGAATGCTTGTATTACTTTAATGATTAGGAATCTGTAGCTTGCATCTATCTCTAAATTGATTGTTAGCCTACTTTCCTAAATATATCATACCTTAACCTAAGCCAAATTATAACCTAGAAAGACCTCTAAAGTATGTGTGGTAGTTCTTTACTTTGAATGACTGTTTAGAACTTCTTCAAGTTCATAGCAAAGTGCATTAACATGTCAACTGGAGTGGGAAAAATTTCATGACTAGCACTACTTTGTACGAGATTAGGTGAGAAAGAGAATATGGAATATAGTATGGTTGAGAGTATGATCTATCTTTTCTAAGTCTTCCTCGCACGAGCGAAAGTGGTAAGTTAATCAAAGTTGGAAGTGGAACAAATGATGATTAAAGCATCCTCTCTGAAAAATTTTGTTATTTAAAAGTTTATGCAAAATTTGATGTCAAGCTACATTTTTACTTGTGGACAAGCAACAGTTTAAGTTTTAGGTTGTGATGACGCCTGATCATATAATGTTTCAAGTATGTTTTGAGTCATTTTAATAAAAAAAATTAAGACAATTTAGAGAAGTTTTAGATGAGTTGTTCATGGTTTAAGAGACATTTTGTATCATTTTGATTTAATCGTTGTAATTATGTTTCTTCCTTAATCGGACAACCTCATAGGCATTTTGAGTATACTTATTAATAAATCATGTAATTTTTCAAGAAAAACATCTTATGGAACTTATGTAAGACGAGGAATGAATATCATCAATGTTTCGAAAGGCTTTAAAGACAATACAAGTTTGAGAAAATATGTCTGAAGTTCCAAAAACAAGTCGAAGAAGGAAAACACAAAAAAAATGGAGAAAAATGGTGTTTTTTCGCACCTGGACACCAAAGCTACATCGTGCGCATCACCTCAAATGCATAGTTGCAAGATCAAGTACTTACCCCGTGTGCTTTAGGTGAGAAAAGTCTGCTTTCTTATTGTTTTTCACCTGCAGGTTGGAGGAAAATGCCTAGAATTATAACAGTTCAAAATATGCCTATATAAATACACACACAAAATATTCATTCAGAACATAGCAGTTCAAGGCGAAGTCAAGATACTAGAGCATCAAAGAGGAGTCTCAAACCTACACAAATTTGTTCTTAAAGGGTCTTTTATTTTTACTTGGCTATTTATTCATTGCATTTATTAATGCAATTTCTTTATTCAGATATGATGTGAGTTATATTTAATTTTCATATGTTTTACTGTTAATGGTTTGACGAACTAGAAAGTTACCCCCTAGACTCTGCACTTATCCTAGGTTAGGTGTTATAGATTGACATTTTGCTTTAACTGGAATTGTTACTTATGAATTTTACTCAAGAGTCTTAAATTTATTAGGGATCTTATGGTATGATGCTTAGGTTTTAAGACGTCTGTGCAAGTTGTAAATCCTTTAGATGACAATTTAGGAGCAACACATCTGGCTGGACTTAATTACCTATGAGATTGTAAGTTCCTACTTTGGGAACAATATTAACGTTTTTTGCATAATGTGCTTATGTGTGTCGCGTTTGTACGCGTATACTTCCCTTGAGTGATGAAGAGAAACATGATATATGGAGAGACATCTAAGTCCCACAAGGTTAAAGATCGTTTATACAATCCTTGTGTCATTATTAGTAGGTACTTTGTATTAACCTAACATAGAGGCAGGGGGATTTGAAGAATCCTAATTTCAGCTAAAACTCTAAATCGATTCAACTTGTTTATGTTTGAACGAATTCAAACAACTCTTGACCCACCCACCAATTTACTATTTTTCATTATAAGTTTAGTAAAATGCTGCATAAAAAACAACAATCCATAAGGATGCAATTGTCAAATTTGTCATCAACAACCTATTGTGGCAATGAATCTGCTATTCATATCGCACATAATTCTACATTTCATGAAGGCTCAAAGCATGTTGAAATGGATCGGCACATTGTACATGAAAAGATTCAAAATGGGGTCATCCATACTAAATGTTCCATCATCATCTCAATTAGATGATGTGTTACCTTTTCACTTCCTTTTTGTACAATTTAGGCCTATGCAACTTACATAGTCCCACTTGAGAGAGGGTATCATCTAACTTAATATAGTTAGTTACTTGGTTTTCTTATTTAAGCATAGTTATTTATATAGAATATAGTCACTTAGTCTGTTAGCTTGAGTTAATAGGTAGTTTGATATATAATTGTAGTGATAGCTTTGTTTTCACAAAAATGTTGTATAATATCCTTTTATCAATCAATGGAAATGAACCTTCTTCTCTACTGATCCTGTTACGATACCAAGATAAATCATACCCATAGGAGAGAAATAGAACATAATAAAACTCATGAAGTAAAAGCTCACAAGGAATCATATTGATTGATCAAAGATAGTGATTTGTGTACCTAATACTCCCATTTATAAAATTTTACCACACAAACTAATTGTGAATATAACTCTAACTAAATTTTTTGGTTCCTAACTAACATAAACATAATTGATATTCTCCAACAGTTTTTTGCCTTTTAGTCCCGTTAATGAACTGAGTTTACAATACAAAGTCACTTTGTGAGCAATAGGAAAGAACACTTGCAAATATTTAATATGCTTCTGAGGATTCTATGAACTTCAAATAATCATATAAATAAAAATATAAGTGCAAGAGAAATCATATATCAAAGTAATAATATTATGATTATTTTCTCAAAAAAGAAATTATGATTATTTGCTTGAAAATAAAATTATAGCCTAAGAATAATATAAAGTTACAATTTGAGTTAAATGTTATACACACATATACACCGATTCAAAGTACAGTTCCTACTTTCACCAAGGCCACATGGATAACTTTGACAATCATAGTTATATGCGCAAACATTCCAAAATTCTGAAATGTAAAACAAGAATAAATCAAATGTAAGTTAAAGGGGGTTCAATATTAAATATAAGGTAAAATTATTTTTTTTCAAATAATTAGATAATGAATTACCTTCGTAAGGTTCAAAAAATAGGGAAAGGAAGAGGAGAATAGAACTAGTAAACAAGATAATTTTAAACATTTTCCTTACTTTGAATGTAAGAAATGAAAAATTGTTAATTACTTCAGAGTGTTAAGACACCATGCTCTGTGTACTACAATTAAACAGCTTTTAGAACATGAGTTGCTAGAAACCTTTTCCAAACTAGAATCATCATAAATTTAGACTTAACTATATATTGATGTTTTATATATTTGTCTCATTAACGCTCAAATGATCAATTGACCTTTGTTACTTCGATGTGCCAATATTAGAGTCCAAAACCTTCATTATTATTTTTTTCATTTTTTTTGGTATAAAAGAGGGACAAAGCCCCCATTATTTTTCATTTCTATCTTAACCTTTCATGATATACAGAGACAACATTATAAGAGCCGTAACCAATGGTGGAGCTAGAAACAAATATATGAGTGGACCACTAAAATAAAATATAATTTATATACACAAAATTTATGTTTTAAAATCCACTATGCACAAAGCAGACCATCAAAAAATTAAATTATATACCTTAGAAATATAAAATAATTATCTATGCATTTCGAGTGACTAAAAAATGTGATAGTAAAACGTACTGAAAAAGAGAAAAGGGATATGCCGCAAGGTAATTTTCTTTAAAAGTCAAAAATATATTGGTAATTTCCCCTATAAAAAATAATTTTTTGTGGGGTCGGTCATGGCCCACTTAATCCCTAAAGGACCTCTGCCATTGGCCATAATATTGTTGAATGATGACACACTTAAATGTATTAATAATTAAATGGATGAAATTTCCTTACCATGATGCCACTATTTCTGATATGAGGAAGGTCGACAAAAAAGTCAAAGCTCTCATCAAGTATTCATAAAGTTTTGAAGATGAAGCTCTGATCTGGAGAATCAAGTCAATGGTTAATACTCTGATGAACATCTGATCAAGTTTTGTCTCTTTTGAAGAAACACTGTTGTCCATGGGTCATGAGTACTTTTGTCCTTGGTGGATAAAAAGAAGACATGTGTACATCAACAGATAATTCCAAAAGAAGGAAAAGAATTGTAAATTACATATCAACAAAAAAATTCCATAAATGGAAAAGGATTTTTAATCGAGAGGAAACTTCTCAAGGAAGCTTGGTGCGTTGGAACTTTCTTCAAACAACGACTCTATTCAAATCTCCTATAAAAGGAGCTTGAGATTTTGAAGAAATAGAGAAAACTATGCGAAATCAACTGTGTCAAAAATTTGATAAAATCTTATCGTAAAAACACTTATAGTAATTCTTAAACTTCTATCTTAAAATTGCTTAAGTGTTAAGAAAAATATTCTTAAGATATTAAGTCTTTTGTACTATGATTAAATTAGTTTACTACTCATTTAGTCTCTGGTGCAAACAAACTTCAAATAGTTGTAAACTCTTAATCCTATTGGTTCAAAGGAAGTCCACAAAGTGATGCAGAAAATCTTAGACGTGGTGTCTAAGTAAATTTGTAATTAAGATTGATTACAGTGGAAAAATCTTCCGTGTGTTTTACTCACCTACACTCATCACCTAACCCATTTTTTGTAAATATTAGGTGAAACTATTTTTTTAATAAATTAAATAAAAATGATTGATATTGATGGAATGATAGCTTATGAAATATTAGAATTTCATGGTTCATTTCATATTTTTACTCTCGCAAAGTTGTGGAACGTTTTTTTTGTTAATTTTCTTATCATGTAAGTCATCATTTATTGAATTAGATGTGTGCTACCTATATGGAGTTAAGATCCTCTGCATTTAAACTCTTCTCCATTTATTCTATTTAGAAAGATAAAAACACAAAAAATCTTAAAATTAATTGATGAAGGTAGGACTCATTTAATGATAGGACCCACCACCAACTTTTTGTGTTTATCTCTTTCATAATTGCAATCTCCATTTATTTTTATAAATGGAGAGGATCTCAACCCACCTATATTTCTGTAGTTGAACTTGCATGTTTTTTTTACATCAATAACAATGTTTTTTTAAAGGACAACAACTATCCTAATTCGTTAATTACTTTAGTTTCTCAATGTAACCTACATGTAGGTATGATCTTATATCTTGCAAATTCATTGATGAAGGTGTCAATTTGGCGTGTTCAATGTGATAAGGTCCTTAGGATCAGCGGCGTAGCCAGAAATTTTAAAAAGTGGGGGCATTATATATAGATTTATAACATTAAATATGTATACTCCATCCATTACTTTTAAGTGTCGTAGTTTACCACTTCACACACATCAATGCATAACTTTGACCCCTAATATATTTAATTATCTATTACAAAAGATTATAAAAAGTTTATATTTTGAAAATATTCAACGAAACAATTTAAACATATTATATGTCAACATTTGTTTTTATATATTAATTTAAAATAATTGTCGAATTAGGTTATATAAATAGTGCAAATGATCAAACCGCAACACTTAAAAAGTAACAGAGGGTGTATTACATTTCATTTTTCATTGCTTATTGTCATAAATAAAATTATCACAATTAAAACTATGTTCAAACTTCAAATCATACACATATACTATAGAACTTATATCACATGCATGCAATGCTTCAAATTTCCAATACAAAATTTTTGTCATTTGTTAATGGATAAAAATACACAATCTTTCATTTTTTAGGTAAACAAGCCTTCACATCTTTATTAAAAAAAAAAAAAAACTTATCAAAAGCACAAGTTAATGTGCGTGGAGTGTAGACTATGGTTATAGAGTGTGTGGCTAATTAAGTGAAAGAAAGTAATAAGAGTGTTGTGTTTTAATGAAAAAGAAATATATTAATGTATAAGTCTATGTGGTGTGGATGGAGTGGAGTAAATCATTTGAACTAGAAACAATCTGCAATGGTTGATGATTAATGTGGGTGTAATCTAAGTGTAATATATATTAAGAAAAAAAATCTCAAAAGTTTGTGCAGGCATATGCCTACATAAGCTTCTAAGTGGCTCCGCCGGATAAGTGCATAGGCATTTACTGTAGTTGCATTGAGTTATCATATCTAATCTCATTGAGTTAAGGTGCCTAATTGGTACTCCCTCCATCCTAAATTAAGTGAGTTATTTGTTCATTTCACACTTATTAAGAAAAATGTGTTAGTAAATGAGAGAGAAAAATGATTTTAAGTGTTATTTCAATTATTGGTTCATTTACCATTATCATAAATGCAAAGTGAAATATATTGAATTGAGAGTGATGAAAGTAGTATTAATTAGAGTTATAATTGGAAAAAAGTAATTAATATTGCATTGAAAAGTGAAATGTGTCAGTTATTTTGGTACAATATTTTGTTACAAAAGGATCACTTATTATGAAACGGAGGGAGTATGTTTTGTCATGTTTTCTTACCTATTTTGTCACTCAATTAGTTTTCTAAGAGAGATTGCTATATATACATCCATACCTCAATTCTTTTTGAAGTTTCTTATTGGCAGCCTATCATCAATAATCAGAGTAATATTTAGATATCATTTTCACCAAGCGCCTGTACATGCAAGTAGGGGTGGCAAATTGGATGTATATGGATTTGGATCCTAATGGATGAATTAAAACAATTTATTAGTCCATTAAAATCCAATGTTTTTTTTGTTGGAAAAAAAATCATTCAATCTATCAATTAAGTATTATGTCCATCTGATCCATCCATTATTAAATTTTAATGGATAAATACTCATCCGATCCATAAATCAAAGTGTTTTATTTTTTTTAAGAGGTATGTTATTTATTAAAGTGTTTTTTTAGTGAATTCAATCCAAATAAAATTTAGAAAATTGTTGTATACACATCTAATAGGGCTGAAACACACCAGTAAAATACCAAAATACCTCTTCGACAGTTAATTGGCGCGGAAGTCATCCAGCGGCAGTTAACTGCCGCGTAATTTCAAAACTGAAATTAAATAAGGAAATACACCTAAATTTTCCCTTAATTAAATTCTTTAATACATGATTCTTTTTACAACGTTGTTGATTTCATTCATATGATTTTGTTGCCATAAATGAAGAAATATGAGATCCTAGAATTACATATTCAATCACGTTTCTTACTAATAGAAAAGAGGTTTTATTTGTACCAAAAAAGAAAAAAGAAACAAAAAGAGGTTTTATTGATAATATCTGAAAGAGAGATGAATAATATCTGAAATATTATAAAGTAATAATATGTTAGTCAAACCTATGAATAATGACAGACATCAATGAAATTAATTATAAATATAATTATTCTATCAAATGTTTTTTGTTGTTGCATTTTTTTTATTGAATCACCATTTTAGGTCCATTAATTACCGATGGTAGACATTTTTCTTTGTTGTTGCGTTTTTATTTTTTGTTGTTGCGTTTTTCATGTTAATTAAAGTAATAATATCTGAAATATTAGTATAAAGTAATAATAGGTTAGTCAAACCTATGAATCATGACAGACATCAATGAAATTAATTACTAATAATTACAAATATAATTATTCTATCATTTGTAACGTTTTTGTTGTTGCATTTTTTTATTGAATCATCATTTTAGGTCCATTAACTACCGATTGCAGATATTATTCATCATATTTCTTCATTTATGGCAACAAAATTATATGAATGAAATCATAAAAAGAATTATGTTTAATTCCTTAAAAGGATTAAAGAATTAAATTTAATTAAAGGAAAATTTAGGTGTATTTCCTTATTTAATTTCATGTTTGAAATTCCACGGCAGTTAACTGCCGAAGTTCCGCGGGAGTTAAGTGTCGAAGTTCCGCGGCAGTTAACTGCCGAAGGGGTATTTTGGTATTTTACTGGTGTGTTTCAGCCCTATTAGATGTGTATATAGCAATTTTCTAAAATTTATGTAACCAGACCCATCATTGTTTTTTTTCCTAGCCCAATGGTAGTTTTTGAAATAAGCCCAAATAATTTAGTAATTGCAGTTAACTACCGCCAGTTGACTTCCGCGGTAGTAAACTGCCGAAGGGGTATTTTGGTATTTTACTGGTGTGTTTCAGCCCTATTAGATGTGTATATAGCAATTTTCTAAAATTTATGTAACCAGGCCCAACATTGTTTTTTTTCTAACCCAATGGTGGTTTTTGAAATAAGCCCAAATAATTTAATAATTCAGAAATATTAAAATTATTAATTAAGTAATTTAAAATATTATGTTGGTCGGTGGTGGTCAACCAGCCGCTGTCGGCATTGACCACGGTGGTCGACGGCGACTTCACGACCCATTTTAGTAGGGGTAGCACATTTTACAGCTGAATTATTCCTAACCATTTTACAGCACATTTTGAGCGCTCAAAATTAATGGTTAGGATTAATTCAGCTGTAAAATGTGCTGGCCCTACTAAACTCTCCACGCGCCTAGCCTCTTCAGTTTCTGCTTCTTCTCTTCCTGCAGATCACACCCAAAATTCACCATCATCATCAGTGGTCGCTCAAGCCTGGAAACCCATTAAGATTTCTTCTTATCTCCTAGTCCTTTCTCCATTTGAATGAACTATGAGTTTGTGATTGTTAAAAAGATGAGTCTGAAACTTCTCCTAAATTATGTTATGTTAAAAAAATGGGTTCTTTATGTTCCCTTTTTTTCCTGGTGTCTATTAACCGATCCTATTCCAATTGTGGTGGCTTGATCACGTTGAATCAAATATTTGTTGTGAATTCCTTTTTTGCAATGTTCCTTAATGAAAACAATCCCCCCTAATGAAAAGGTTACAACTTTGGATGAATAAACATGGCTGATATCGATCATAAATATCTAGAAAAAGTAGCAATAAACTCATATGATCTAGGTTGAATTGGATCTGCAATGCTTCTCCCAAATATTGAACGGAAATATACGAGGATGCATAGATGATTCATGGCGAGACAGATTTGATGGTGTCAGCAAATTTTACAACTGAATTAATCCTAACCACTAATTTAATCTAACGGCTATTATGTACTCCTCTCATCTCTCATTTTAATTATTCCTCTCATTTGATACATCCCCATATATCAAGTGAGAGCACTAACTTATGGTGAGAGATGATAGGATTACATAGTGACCCTCTGATCAAATTTAATGGCTTAGATTTTATACTCTTGATGTGCCTCTCTTATACACAAGCACATTTATATCCCTTTCCATTTATAATTGCTTCGTCTTCTTACACCAATTCTGTGAAATTTCATTCTTGTTTTCAATCGAAAAGCTCTATTTGATATTCAAATCATCAATATCCGACACCTCTTCAATTTTGTTGCCTGGTGCATGAGTATTGCCTTATCTATGGAGATTGTTGTTTTGTTTAATTATTTTTCAATTTGAATATCATTTATGCAGCACGTTTTACAATTAAAGGTCACTAAGAAAGAAAAATTTCATCATCTCTAATCCTCATTCATTTGCCAATCTCATCTCGGAAGCCACCGTCAAATTAAAGAAATGCTCTTCTAGAAATTAATCAAAAAGTTAGATCTACAAGGATTTGAAAAGAATATTAGTTGAATCCCTTTTTAATGGATACCATACCACTTTGTTGTGAAGGATGGGACATGGGAGAACTGGGTTGGATAGAAGTAGAGAAAAAAGATTATGCACGCTTGCGCGAGAAAGAAGAGAGTGAACACAGAAACAGAACCGGGGAGGAAGTTACTGGTGAGAGAGAGCGATGAAGTGGAGAAGAGGAAAGATGTAGGTTACAGTGATTGCCCCTTTTTAAAGAGTAGTTTAATCTGAGGCGTTGATTTAGATCCAACAGTCCAAATTAATTCCTCTCACCCTCTCATTTAAAAAGTCCTCTCATTTGAAATGCCCTATATATATATGTGTGCGCGCGCGCGTGTGTGTATATTTTAAGTCGGTTTGTCGATGAAACGACTTAACCATTTAATTCAAATTATTTCTAATTTATGTTTTTATCTTTGTTAAATCGGATATCTAGAGAACCAACTTAATCAATTTACATTTAATTACGAAACTGCCACGGCCTCTTCGTTTAAGGCGGGTGGCGGACCAATCGACTTTAAAATTAATTGGAACCTTTTAAATCTACTTGTCGTTGAAGAGGTTATTATTTGTACTTTCATTGAAAAAATTGTCTGCCTCGATTGTGAACTTGCTCAACTTATACTAGTAGAGAGTTCAAGTGTATGTATGAGTTTTAGTATCACTGCGATATAGATCACTTGATAAAAGTGTATGGAACCCAAATGGGTTGTTTTAATACCTCAATAACTACAACAAAAATACAAAAAGGAATCAAAATGACCAATTCCTTAAATTTTCATTCATGAATATTGACATGTGATTTTAAGGCCATCAAAGATAACAGATACTTAAAAGTTTTCATTCATGAACATGGACATGTGATAGGCCATCAAGGATAACACATGTGATTTTCC